>Ga0208902_1000054_pt1 | contig 79021 bp, 83 predicted proteins | sample AntAceMetag02UKH_FD_184767 | JGI IMG/M metagenome (GOLD analysis project Ga0208902, IMG submission 184767) | Saline lake microbial communities from Ace Lake, Antarctica - Antarctic Ace Lake Metagenome 02UKH (SPAdes) (version 2) | ecosystem: Environmental > Aquatic > Non-marine Saline and...
CCACTAAATCCAGCGAGTAAAATGCCGGACTAAAATAAAGCCATGCAGTCAAAACAAGCTGAACAATATATTTTATATCTCTTAAAAAAACCTGCAGGCTGGAAACAAGTAGAGATACCCCTAATAACAAAACTGTTTCAAGCAAAACAACAAAAGGCAACAAAAAAACTAAAAGACTGAAATTCAAACCATAAAACATTATAATTAACAACATTATCAATATAACAGGAATAAAATTAATAAGATTTGCCAAAACTATCGAAAAAGGGATTATCTCCCTGGGGAAATAACTCTTTTTAATCAACTCTCTATTGTTTACGATTGACTCCACGGAAGAAAAAACACTACTAGAAAAGTAACTCCAGGGGAATATAGCAACAATTAGATATATATAAAATGGGTAATCTGAAATCTGACTTCGTAAAAGGTTGGAAAAAACAAATTTGAAAATCAAACTCATCACAAGGGGCATGATAATCGACCATAAGAATCCAAGAACAGGATTTCTATATCTTATCTTTAGATCATTAAGGGTAAGCTGCCAAATTAGACTGCGGTATTTTAATATGTTATCCAAAGAAGTGAATATTTTTTTCATCTACAGCTGATTATCTTTAAAATTAACAATATGTGTAGGATTTATATTGTTTAATTATAACAAAATCAACCACCAATATAAAGAGATTAATTTTCTTATTCTGAAATGTATAATCTTTGTAATAAAGGGGTTATATAATTTCTACTATGTTTTAAAGATGATAAAAATAAATAGCTTTGGGTTTAATAAACATATGTATAAACATAGTTTCAGGTCGTAATAAAATATAAACAAGAAATTCTTTATAAAAGCCAAGATACTGTCATTTTTTAATATAGTAAAAACCCTATTTTTTATCAATTGAGCCTGCAATTGGTTAGTTAAATGCGTAAAATAATACTTCTGAAGAAACCTTAACCTAGGCATGCGCTGGCTTGCGCTTAATGATCTTTTATGGTATGCAACTGCACATGGGTCATAATAGGCCTTATACCCATTGTTATTGGCCCTCCAACACAAATCTAGATCTTCATAGAACATCTTAAACCTTTTATCAAAATAACCAAATTCATCCTTAATATTTTCAAGCATAGACCTTTTATACATACCGCAGCAGCCGCTTACTCCAAAAATTACACCAGCTCTACCATATTGTCCGTTGTCTTTTTTTCCAAAACCCCTCTCTAGGGGGGTTCTTGCCCCGGAAAGAAACAAACCTGTAGTATCAATTGTTTTATGATCAAACCTCATTATTTTACCGATAAACATACCGATTCTGTCATTACGGGCAATCCTGTCTACAGCAACGCTACAATAATTATTTTCTAAAATAACATCATCGTTCATACATAATACATACTCTGCCTTTGAGCTCAGTATGCCTTTGTTGTAAGAAGAGGCCAAATACTCATTTTTATCGTTATATATAAAATTTATCTCCTTAAATCTTATCTTAAACTCTTCGACATTAATAGCCTTAGGATTATTCAAAATTACAATAATCTCTTTATCCTTATAACGCTGCGCCTGGACAGACTCTAGACAACGCTTAAGCATATCATTACTGCTGAAACTAACAATTACAATTGAAATCATTTTACGAATAGTTTTATTTGAGGATATCTGCTAGTTTATTTGCTGCTTTGATCCCATCAGCTATACTATCTTCCATAGAAAAATATTGCCAAGAACCGTATCTCCCGACACAAAAAGTAGCGTTTTTGCCTAAAAAATCTAAAATTATATTACGTGAAAAATAGTACTTATCGTCATAAACAGGATAAGCATATTTAATATCATTTACATCTTCCGCAATGACTTTATGGACTTTTTTAATCAACCCTACCTTTAACATGTCTTTTTTTGCCTTTTTTATTAATGACCTTTTATTAATAGATACGCTCTGAGGATAAGAAATCTCTACATAAACAGACTGTTTATTTTTCGGAGAAAGACTTGGGCAAATATTGTCAAAAAAACCCACCCTGAAAAAACTGATATCTTTCTGGGGAAAATACACCCAATGCTTATCCGGCATAAAACGGCGGTTAAACCCGAGATTAACGTTTAAAACAGAATTCCAGCTGAGTCTATTAAGCGCATTCCTAACGCCTTTAGGAATACTGCTTATTATGCCAGATAATTCCGGCATGGGAATAGTCGATATAAGATAATCAAACTGCTCTCTTTGATTATTACCATAGGTAATTTCTTTGTTTTTAAAATCAATATGAATGACATTGGAATCAAAACGAATATCTTTTATCTTGCCGGATAAAGAATCGGCAATCTGACAAATACCCCCTTTTTTAGGATACCAAAACGTCTTGTTATAGCCAAAATCAACCTTACTTTCCTCTAATGTACCGTCAATTAACTCACTTAAAGAGGGAACCGGAATAAAACCATCAAGCCAACCACAATTCATTCTAGCAAGTGGATATCTCCAGAATTTTTCATTGTAAGGAATCATAAAATATCTTGCTATGCCATCTCCAAAAGTATGTTTTATCCAATCCAAGAAAGAAACGTTTTTACACTTAATCCAAGATTCCTTATCTGAATTTGCCCTGATAAATCCCAAAAGACATTCCCTGGCAACATCAGGAGGAAAACCGTATAAATTTGCCTGGAAAGGATAACGAAAATACTTTCCTTTAAAATAAATCCAAGAACTGCGGTTATGTTCAACAAAATTATCCCCCAGCAGGCTTTTAATAAAATTAAATATTGAACGGCTTTTAAAATGAAGCAAATGCCCGTCTATATCAAAGGTAAAATCTTTGATTATCTTTGAACGGCATAAACCACCAGCGCTAGAATTCTTTTCTAACACAGTGCAATCAACACCCTGTTTCTGCAGATACCATGCTGCGCTTAACCCGCAGAGACCGGCTCCTAAAATAAAAACCCTTTTTTTATTTTTCGGCATAATTAATTTTGGAACTTAAGATAAACCCTAGCACTATCCACCAAAGGAAGGATACTTGAAAAACAAAAAAGCTGAAATCAACAAAATTATGAATAAGAAAACTTAATCCGGCAAGTAAAAAACCAGTTGTTAAATAATCATTATCCCTCCTAACAGATCTTATCCCTTCTTTTATAAAAATATAAACAATACCCAAAAATGATAAAAAACTGACTATACCTAGTTCTGCCCATATCTGTAAATAAGAATTGTGCGCGAATAGTGAATCCTTTAAGCTAAAATTTCCTGCACCTGTTCCGAATAAAGGATTTGCTGCTATCACCTTTAACGTATCCTGGACATAAACCAATCTCTTATCGAATGAAAAAAATGGATTAGCAAATTCAGTATTTGAACCAATACGAACTATAAATATTATTATAAATGCCACGATCAAAACAATAAATATAAACATACTTTTTCTACTGGATCTGCCTTTAATTAAGAAATAACAAACAAGTGCTCCCACGACTGAAAACCATGCACCGATAGATCTGGTAAAAAATAAAGCAATAATCATAACCAAAAAATACAAACAATAAATAATTGCCTCTAAATTAAACTGTCGTTGCTTAACTGTCTTTAATATGCAGCCTCCACAGATGAAAATCAGCATAGAGAGATAACCCGCTAAAAGATTAGGCGATACAAAGGGCACAAACCCCCTTTGCCTTGATAAAAACTCTCTTGCAAAACCATAATTAATCGAATTCTGAGTTAAAAACTCAATTACTTTTTCTCTTATAAAAAAAACATGGAATAAACTATAAAACGCAATAATACAACCGGCTATCAAAAGCAAAGGAACTAATCTTTCCTTGTTTTGTTTATGCAATATCCAGTAGAAAATAATAATCCCCAATAAATACTGATACAACGCATAAATACTTTTAGATATATTCTTTGAGAATATAAAAGATAATACGAGCCCAATAACAAAAACGATAAAAAGATTATCGATACTGCGTTTTTTAAATCTATGCAGAAATAAAATTGATATGGAAATACTTAGACCTAAAGTAATATTTAAAACGGAGGTTAACCCGGGCAAGATAAACTCAGAAACAAAAGGCCTTAAAAAAATCAACAAAGAATTGATTAATTGCATTGCTTAATATTTTAACTCAAATAACTCTTAAATTCAATAAAAATAGGAACAAGCTTTTTTGCTTGCCCTTATTATGTAACTACTTGTTATTAAATAATTTATCTTTGAATTTTTCTTAATCTTAGATTATGTTTACCTGTTTTTACAAGTTTCTCCGCCTCAAACCAATCTGTCTACTCATTACCAGAAGTGTAGCCTCTTTATTCATACAACTCATAGGCTTTCTGCTGTACCTTTAAGAAAAACTCATCCCCGCTTAATGAATTCTTTTTGCTCTTGTTAACCTACGTTTTCATCTTTTTAAATATCTTTTTCATAGATAATTACTTCTTTGATAATTTCCTATGAAAAAAATGATTTTTACCATAAAAAAACTCTCTCGACAATATATTTTATTACCTTTTCCAAGAAGCCCTTAATTGACCACAGGCGGCATCTATATCTTCACCGCGTGAACGACGCAAGGTAAAAACTACCCCTTTATTTTTTAACACTAAAGTAAACTCTTTTATTGCCTTTTCTTTAGATGCCTTAAAACTAAGACTGGAACGATTATAGACAATCAAGTTTACCTTAGATCTTAACCTATCTAAAATCCGGGTAAGCTCTAATGCATCTTCCTTTGAATCATTAAAACCATCCAACAACACATACTCAAATGTTACGGGGAATTTTTGAATTCTCGCAACTGACTTTAAGCTCTCTATCAATCTATCAAGAGGATATTTTTTATTTACCGGCATAATCTGAGTTCTTTTATCTGAAAAAGCGCTATGCAGTGAGACTGAAAGTTTTATCAAAGGATAACCTTGAGCGAGTCTTTCTATATTAGGTATTATACCGCAAGTTGAAACACACAGCCTTCTTTTACTTAAACCCAAGCCCAAAGGTTCCTGTAGAATATCAATAGCCTTAGTCAAATTATTATAGTTATCTAATGGCTCGCCGATTCCCATAAAAACGATATTGGTAATTCTTTCTGGCCTAATCAAATCAAGCACAACCAGAAACTGGTTTATTATTTCAGCAGCAGTTAAATTCCTGTTAAAGCCACCGATAGCACTCATACAAAACTTACAATTAAACTTGCATCCCACCTGGGTGGAAACACATAAAGTAGTACGCGTCTTCTCAGGAATCACAACTATCTCAATCAAAGCGCTATCATCAAGCTTAAAAAGGAATTTCTCCGTATTATCTCTTGATTTTATTCTTTCGACTATTTTATGATATGAACAAAAGAAATTTTCCTTAAGCAATCCTCTTGTTGCTTTTGAAAGATTACTCATCTTGTCAAAATCTTCTGTTCTTTTTTTATAAACCCAGTCAAATACCTGTACAGCAGCAAATGACGGCAGGTTCATCGTTTTAAATACGGATTTTAATTCGTTTAACGAATATTGTTTTATGTCGTTCATAGAGTTAAAAAGAAAAAACAGGAAGAATAAACTCCCCGCGTATTCATAAATCTTAATTAAACAGCTTTATTACTTTATGTAATCATAAATGATTATTTATAAAAACAAACATACTTAATAAATATTTGATTGTCAAGCTAGGCTTTATATTTATCAAATCTTTTGATATCATCTTCACCTACGTAAGTACCTATCTGCACCTCGATTATCTTGGAAATCTTTTTACCCGGGTTATATACTTTATGTTTAGTGCTTTTACTAACAAATACACTCTGATTGAGCCTAATTTTCTTCTTTTTACCAGCAACAAATACAATAAGCTCGCCCTCAACCACATTCCAATGCTCGCTTCTGTATTTATGAGTCTGTAAGGATATCGCCTTTTTAGGATAAATACCAATTTCCTTTACCTTGTAATGCGGCTCTTCATGCAAAACCGTATAATACCCCCATGGCCTGTGTACAGTAAGACTATCTTTAAAATGGGTCAGACCTTTCTTTTCAACTTGGCTAGTAAGTTCTTTTACCTTATCGGAATACCCCTTTTTTACGATTAATACCACATCAGATGAATCTACGACAATAGCATCATTAATTCCCACAAAGGAGATAAGCCTTTTGTCAGAGCGCGCAAAACACCCCCTTGAATCTATAAACTCCGCCCTACCAATACTAACATTGCCTTTATCTTTTTTATAAAACTCGATAAAACTATCCCAACTGCCCAAATCCGACCAGTTAAGATCAAATCTTACCAAGACTATATCCTTACTCTTCTGCATAATCGCATAGTCAATAGAAATAGATTCTAATTTATCAAAATCCTGTTGCATCTTCTTTAAAGAGCATTTATATAACCTATGTAGCTTTGGAGCGTTCTTTTGAAGCTCTTTTAAAAAATGATTTTTGTTAAAACAAAATATTCCTGAATTCCAATAAGCATTTTTTTTCAATAACGCCTTCGCCTTAGACAAAGAAGGCTTTTCTACAAAACGCTCCACTAGATAGCCTTTATCAAATCTTCCCCTAGTTAATACATAACCGTATCCCTGCTTAGGAGACTTTGGCTTAATACCAAAAATAACAATCTTATCTTTGCCTGCTGTATCTATTGCCTGTTTAAGCGCCTTTTTGAATTTAAACGCTGGCTCAATAACATGATCTGAAGGAAATACATAAAACAGATCTTTTTCAGCTAAATTTTTATGCTCCTGGATATGCCTGATGCCCAAACTTATTGCTGCAAGGGTGTTTTTCGCACAAGGCTCAAATATAAGATTGTTTTTTAGAGTTTTTTTCTTAATGCTATCTAGGCCTTTTATCTGATCAATCTGATTTTTAATAGTGAACTCGTAATCATCCTGGGAGATAAAATAAATATCACTGGCCTTAAAAAAGCTTAAAAGCCTGATTATCGTAAGCTGAAACAGCGACTGTTCATTGATAAAATCAATGAACTGCTTGGGATAATTGGCCCGAGAAAGCGGCCAAAGACGCGCTCCTTTACCTCCGGCTAAAACTAGTGCGTATTTATTCATTTTAATTTAAAAATATTCTGAATTCAGCTCTTATTAAATACCCCTAATACATCATCAACATTTTCTGCAGCCAAAAGCTTTTCTCTTACATCCTCATACATCAAATACTTGGCTAACTCCGCCAGCATCCTTAAATACAGGCTCATATAATTAGGGTTTGCCCCTAACACAAATACAATATGGACTTTATTTTTATCAATTGAATTAAATTCAATTCCCTCTCTTGAACGGCCAAAACCAATTACAAAGTCTTTCACCTGATCGGCGCGGGCATGAGGAATAGCTACACCAAAACCAATGCCGGTTGAACCTTCTTCTTCTCTTTGCAAGATCTCTTTAATAAATAATTTTTTATTCTTAATGCTTTCACTATCAAAACAAGAAACAATCTCATTTACCGCTTCTTCTTTTGCAGTAGATTTTAAATCCATTACTAAGCAGTCTTTTTTAATATATTCGACTATATTCATAAATACCTCGCTATTTATAAAATGGAAATATGCTTAATACAATCCAGACAATAGTAGTAGTCATCAACCCAATAGTAGAGCCAATCCAAAACCATTTAAAAAAGGTTATTTTTATGTTTTTGTCTTTCTCTAATATCCCCAAAGCAACAATATTGGCAGTGGAGCCGATTATAGTTATATTGCCGCCAAAACACCCGCCGAATAAAAGCGCCCACCATAACGGCTGTATGTTTATATTAAGAGCCTCAAAACTCTGTATAATCGGAATAAATGCAGCAACTAAAACAACATTATCCAGCATGCACGAACCGATTGCTGAAACCCATAAAACTATTCCTGTTAAAAAAGTAACGCTGCTGCCAGCAAAACTAACTAATTTTTCTGCCAAAACATCTGTTGCACCAGTATATTTTAAAGTGCCTGCCTGAGCAAAAAGAAGCATAAAAAATAACAATGTCCACCATTCAACATCCTTTTCAATATATTCCCTGGCACGTTTATGTTTCCAAATCATTACGCACCCACTTGAGATTAAAGGCATAATCAGAAGTATCGTATTGGGTTCTAGACCTAAAAGCAATTCAAAACGATGATGCAAAGCGATAAAAAAAAGCGTTACGCCAAAAATACCTAAACTTATCTTTAATTCTCTTTCCGGAGGGACAGAAATTAACTTTACCAGCATATCGTTATAACCGAATTCTTTTATTTTCTCATCCAGCTCTTTTAAAGGTTTCTTAAACCACTGCTTTACCACTAATACTGTTACCCCAAGACAAAGAAGCATCACCGGAAATGCCTTAAGGATAAAATCCTCAAAGGTAAGGCCAGATTTTGCTGCAATAAGTATTCCTATAGGATTACCTAAAACCGTACCACTTGAACCGATATTGGTTGCCAGAATTGATATAATCAAAAAGGGCGTAGGCTCTACCTCAAAATAATCACAGATCTCAAAAATTGCCGCTACCACAAATATAATTGAAGTTACCTCATCCACCGCGCAGGCTAAAAGCGCCGAAAGAAATGAAATCGCAATCAGAAACCTATTAGCATTAAGATTTTTTATTCTAAGAATAAGACTGACAATCCAGGCAAAAAATCCTGTGTCTTTTAATAAACCCACCAAAACCATCATCCCTACCAAAAATAGGATTACCTCTAACGATGAAAACTTAATTACGCTTTCTATATTTATCGTACGGGTAATCAATAGAATTGATGTACCCAAAAATGCAAAACTTAAGCGAAAATCCCAAAATAGAAGCGTACCTAATATGGAGGTGGAAAATATGGATATGGCAATTACCTGCTGGCGGTTAAGGCCGATCTTGGAGGCGATTATACCGGCGCTTATCGCAAGGCTGAAAAGAATTATAAATTTCTTTATCATTAACTATTCTTTGCCCTCTTCTGCTTCTTTGATTAAAGCAGCTATTGCATCACATCTGCCGACAATGCCTAAAAGCTTTTTACTATCATCTATAACGCAGATCCTGCGGGACTTTTCCGTCATCATGATACGGGCTATCTCACAAAGAGTGACATTTTCATTAATAGTTAAAACACCCTCACGCATGAGTTTTCTTACCGGTACCCCTTTGAGCTCGTTGAATTTCTTCTTAATGGACTTGGGATTTTCTTCGTAGACGAATTTACCTACATGCTGGATATAGCTGGGAAAAACAAAGGAAAGAATTTCTTTCTCACTAAACATCCCGATTGCCTCACCCTTATCATCAACAACCGGAAGGGCACTTATGCGCTTGCGCTGCAGAAGACCCAAAGCCTCTTGTGCGTCATCGTTGGGCGAGACTGTAATAACATTTTTTGACATTATCTCTTTTGCCTTCATAACAGCCTCCTTTTATTGAATAAAAATCATTCACTTAATCTTCTTCTGAATTCAGCCCAAGGGAAAAGCTTACCCGGGCACTCTGTCCTTGCTCCTTTGACCTGCCCGTGGCCAAGGATATTACTCATGGGAACCTTATAATACTTTCTTAACGTATTAACCAGATAGACCAAAGAATCAAGCTGTTTGGTAGAAAGTCTTTCCTCGCTATAATTACCTACAAGACAAACTCCAATCCCTCTTGAATTCATGCTATTGGCCTTACAATGCGCACCATTTTGCTGCTTAAGCCAACGTGAGGTAGTTTCAATCTGACCATTAGTTTTTCCTTTGGTGCCGTTATCGATCACAAAATGATACCCTATATCTTTCCAGCCTCTTTTCCTATGGGAATTATAAAAACAAAAAGCATTTCCTTCATCTGTTGCGCTATGATGTATGATTATATATTTCCATTTTCGCGAGGGGTATAAGGTTATAACCGGTTTTATCGGTGCGGCATGAGGAATGACCAATCTTTCACCCATCTTTAAATCATCTACTCTTTTGATATTATTATATTCAATAATATTGTCCATAGACACATCATACATCTTACTTATTCGCCAAATGGTTTCTCCGGGTGCAACTGTATGTGTAATATTAGCTCTTACAGCAGGCACTGCTGGTTTATAGATCGGCCCAGGTATCGGCCTGACCACTGCGGAAGCGCAAGAAGATAAAAATACGCTCAAAACTAAAACAATAAAGATATTTTTAAAAACTTTCATGATAAAATCTATTCTATCAGAAACTATAAACTATTGCGAACAAATTTTAATAAAAATAATCGCAAATAAACCTTTTGTAAAATTAAACAACAATCTGGCGGATTTTATCCATATCGATAAACTTATCCTTAAAGCAGCTTTTAAATAAACCTACAGCTTCTTTTCCCGTACAATGCATTGGCGCAACCTCTTTTACTCCTGATTTGATGAGGCTATCGATAATCAGTTTTATTTTATTTTCCGGCGTATCTTTTAAGTGAAACCCACCAATCAATAGCTTAATATCCTTTTTAAAATCTTTTTTTACTTCGCTGACCATATAATCAATTCCCGGATGCGCACAGCCTGCAATAAGCGTTATTCCTGAGGCAGAATCAATCACTAAACACTGTTCAAAGATCAAACCGTTATCTTTTTTCTCAAACATCTCTTTGCTGATATAAATATCATCCTTAAGCTTTAAAGAAGCACTAACCTCTTTTAACTTTACCCCAGAGGCTTTAATTTTATCTTTTAAGTCTTTATCTACATGAACAGGTAAATATACTGTTAAGTCCTTATTCTTTGCCAGAATAGAAAATATGCCGTCTATATGATCCCAGTGATCGTGCGAAATAACAATGTGGCGGATTTTCCTTAAATCTATCTTCAGACTATCTACCTGCTGCATAAAATCATCTCTAGCGCCAAAGGTGTCAAAAATAATATCCTCATCAATTAAAAAACTTAAACCCCACTTTCTTAAAGCGCGTTCTTTCTTAGTTGAACCCTGTTTAATAAGTAAAATCTTATGCATTTAGCTCTAAATTATAATTTTCTTAGGTAATTATACACCAGATTGATATCTCCTACGCTAGAACCGATACTATTAGCAACCACAGGACATTTTGCCATGAACAAAAAATAGATCTTTCTCTTATTGCCGCTTAATGACTCGAAATTACCCTGGCCCTTGCTGATTACCATATCTGCGGTTTTAAAAATCCTTAAAAATTGCTTACTGCATTTTTTGATGATTGTTCCAGGGGCTTCCATGCCTGAAGTAATAATCTCTGCGCTTTTATCTATTTTACACAGAAAGGCATCTTCCTTTAATGCGTCATTTATAATCGGCTTTTCTTTCACAGCATAAAGAATATGCTTTTTAGGATAAAGTACTTTTATCTCTTCCAGCAAAACTCGATCAAAAACCGTCTCCCCTGCATTATCCGCCAGATAAAGTATGGTCTTGGCCTTTTGCAGGTCTTTTTTAAAATGAATAAAATCAAAAAACTTTTTCTTTTTCTTTAGATTCTGCTCTTCCTGCGCTAAGATTTTCTGCAGTTCCTGCTCAACATTAAGTGAATTCTTTACGCCGTAATCGATAATATTACCAGCAATAGCCAGCTCAACAGCAATAAGCAGACGATTATTTTTTCTCTTTATTATTTTTTTTAGATATGGGTATATTCTTAAAGCCTGCCTGTTGCTATAGTACTTTATTTCCTTATAGGGGTCAGGATTTTTAGTTACTGATTTTATTATTGCGTGTATTGAACTTGCAATCTCCGGAGGGCTTTTTTTAAATGAAGAACGAGCTAATAAAGCTGCTACCTTTCTTACAATCTGTTCGCGCTCTCTTAAAGAAGCGCCGATCATACGAGAAGATTCTATCGCCTGCTTAAAAAAACAAGGAATGCATTCTAGATAAGTCTGCATAAGAATAGTTAAAAAGGCTTCCCTCTTCTCCTGATGGTATCTGGCTGACTGATTGAGATCACTTTTTTCTTTGCTGATTTATATACGCTTACCACACGGATATCTTTACAGATCTTGACAAAAACCTTGCTTATGCGCTCTATCTGAGGTCTTGATAACGGTTTTGTCTTTGAAGGCCTTAGAGGGGTATTTATCTGGACCTCATCAGGATTAATCGAATTAACCAAACTGGCCAATTCATACGCAAAATCTTTATTAACAACGGTAAACATTATCTGTATGGCAAGTCTTTTCTTAAATACCTTTCTAAAATCCTTAAGGCCTTTGACAATACCATCAAGCTTTATCAATCCAAATGGTCTATTTATTTTAGAATATATACTTTCATTCGGCGCATCGAGCTTGGCAATCACAAAATCAGCCGATAATAAATCATCTCTTACGCTTTTTTTGCTTATAAGCGTAGAATTGGTAATAACAGCGATTTTTTCTTTACGTATTTTTTGTATTTTTTTTATCAGCGTTTTTAAATTCTTTGCCAGGGTTGGTTCGCCCATGCCGGAAAAAGTAATATAATCAATACCCTTATGCGGCACTAAACTTATTTCCTTGATGAGCTTTTTTGTATCCACAAACACTTCTCTTTTATTGCTTAGTTTTGTTGTTTTGCCTATCTGGCAATATATGCAGTTAAAAGAACAGATCTTACCCGAAGTGCCTATGGGATCAACCCCCAAAGACCTGCCCAAACGCCAGCTTGATACAGGTCCGTATATATATTTAAAATCTTTTTGTTTCATCTTAAAATCAATTATAAATCAACTTTTGCCAAATATCCACAATATCCTTTTTTACCTTGGCATAACTGCATTCTACAATGGGCTTTGCCTCAACAAGACTTTTAATAAACGTTTGATCAAAACCAATCTTACCTAATACTTTAATGTTACTATCCTTACAGTAATTTTCAATTTTCTCACTCATTTCCAAATTAAGATCGAATTTATTTATGACTAAATTAACTGGAACCTTAAAATGATTTGCAAGTTCAATAACTCTTTTAGCATCATGCAAGCCAGAAATGGTAGGTTCAGTCACCACAACTGCAATATCCACCGCAGCAAGTGAAGCAATAACAGGACAACCTATTCCTGGAGGTCCGTCAATTATTAAAAACTCGCACTGCTGAGCAATTGCTATCTCCTGGGATTTTTTTCTTACCAGGCTTACCAGCTTGCCGGAGTTTTCTTCTGCAATACCAAGCCTGGCATGCACCATAGTGCCGTAATCAGTATCAGAAACAAAACACTCTCCGGATTCATTTTCTCTCATCTTTATCGCTGAAACAGGGCACAGATAACTACAGGCTGCGCATCCTTCGCAGGATACATCATCTATTCTAAAATCTTTGGTTATGGCATCAAACCTGCAAAAATTAATGCATTTACCACATTTTATGCATATATTTTCGTCAATATAGGCAGTCTTGCCACTTTTAAATTTTTCTGTCTGTTTTATCTTCGGACGCAATAAAAGATGTAAATCCGCTGCATCCACATCGCAATCAGAAACCACGCATTTTTTTGCTAGCGCTGCAAAAGAAGCCGATAGCACTGTTTTACCTGTACCGCCTTTACCACTGATTACAAGTATCTGTTTCATTGCTTTTTAACTATTGAAATTATTTTATTAAATAAATCTTTAAAATCGTTTTTGTATTCAGGAAATACCTCAACGATATTTTCACCTTTAGAATACGCACTGGCTATTTTTTTATCAAATGGAATTCTAATAAGAATAGAAATATTTTCTTTTTTACAGTAATCATCAATGATTTTATCCGTTGGACCTGATTTATTCAGTGCAATAGCGAATTTAATATTAATTTTCCTTAAAAGCTCTACGGCTAAACTTAAATCATGCAGACCAAAAGGAGTTGGTTCGGTCACTAAAATACAAAAATCACTGCCCTTAACAGAAGTAACTACCGGACAAGATGTGCCTGGCGGACAATCACTGATAGTTAAACCATCTTTATCAATATATTTTTTGACATGACGAATCAAAGGTGGCGCCATTGGTTCGGAAATATCAATCTTTCCATGAATAAACTGGATATCCTTATGTCTTCCGATTTCCACTACACCTATTTTACGATCGACTTCTGTAATTGCCTTCTGAGGACAAAGCAACATACACCCACCACAACCATGACAAAGCTGCTGAAAAACCATTACCCTGCCAGCTATCTTTTCTGTCTTGGGAATAACAGCCAAAGCATTATATTCACAGATTGACGAACACCTGCCGCATAGATTACACAAAGACTCATCAATCTTAGGCACCTTGATAAAACTCGGCTCAATTTTCTCTATTGTAGGTTTTAAAAATAAATGGGCATTGGGTTCTTCAACATCACAGTCTAGAAACTGCAGTTTTTTATCTAAAGATAAGGCTAAATTAACAGCAACAGTTGTTTTGCCTGTCCCACCCTTGCCGCTTGCAACTGATATTATCATAGTATGAAAGTTTAAGACATCCCAAATTTAGAATCTACGCTAGGACCGTTTATAGAATTGTATTTTCCGTTTTTATAATTATCCACTACCTCTTTTATTGTACCGGACACTCCGGTAATAACCTTGAGATTCGCTGCCCCTAGGGTTGAGAACGCATTGGGCCCAACATTACCGGTTAAAACAGCTGCTAAGTCCTTGGAGATGACAAATTGTGCAGACTGTACCCCTACTCCACCCATACCATCAATATTAGGGTTTTTTACAGCCTCAAATTCCAAGGTATCTGAATCTACAATAATAAAGTACTGACATCTGCCAAAACGCGGGTCAACTTTTGAATCTAAATTATCACCCTGTGAAGTAACACAAATTCTCATTATCTCTCCTTTTATTAACTTTCCTTATTCGTGATCACAAACAGTCTTATCCAAACCATATCCTTTACCCTGGCCTGGCTTGCAAAGACTTTCACCGCTGGCCAATTTACCCTCACATATTGCATTGATTACATCATCAATACTTCCGGTAACACCTACGACTGTTTTAATCTGATGCTGATTAAATAAATTTGTTGCATTCATACCCATCCCACCTGTAATAACACACTCCACTCCTTTTTCATGCAAAAACTGAGGAATAAAACCCGGATGGTGCCCTGGATTAGCCACTAAAAGCCTGGTCTTTACTGAACCTTCCTCAATATCAACAATAGTAAAAGATGGACATCTGCCAAAATGAGCAGACACTTCACTCTTATCGGTAGATATTGCAAAACGCATATTATCTCCTTGTGTTTATTTACTTGTTTTCTTCCTTGCTTAAACTATCCAGCTGAGAATCAATATCCTTTAATCTTACCTTTAGACTTTCAGCCTCATTTTTTAGGATATCCAACTGTTCTTCTTTTGAAGGCGCAGCATAAAACTGATTAGGATTACCATAAGCAGGCATACCATAACCAGCCCTTACCGAACCAGGCATACCTGTCTGGTAAAACCAATTACGTCTGCCTCTCCCCATACCACGGCCTGCACCCATGCCATATCCCCTTCCAAAACCCGAGTTAGCATAACCAGATGCGGAAAAACCAGCACAATAGCCTAAGCCTCTTCCTGTCGTTGGTCCCTGTCCTGCTGGACCTGTTCCATCTCCTCTAGGCATAATATCCTCCTTTTTTTACTTTCTGCAATCTTTGCAGACTCCATAAAATTGAATCAAATGACCTGTTATATCAAAGTCAAACTTTTCACTTAAACCTTTTTCGGTTTCTTTAAGCAATTTAACTTCTTTATCAATAAAATCCGTATAGTCTATAACCCGAGAACATTTCGTGCATATCAGATGATGATGATGTTTTTTATCCTGTCTTTTAATCTCAAAACGCGCCCGCCCATCACCAAAATCACTTTTTAAAACAAGCCCCATATTAACCAATAGATCCAAAGTCCTATAAATAGTTGTCAAGCCCACCTGCGGATATATATTATGTACCTTTAAATAGATATCTTCGGCGCTTAAATGATCTTTAGTATTTGCCAATACATTCAAAATAACCTGTCTTGGCATAGTCCAACGAAATCCCGCATCTTTAATCTGCCCCTGCCACGCCTTTTGAAAACCTCTTTTTCTAAATGGCATTCTATCTCTCCTTATTGAAAATGGTTTTCATTTCCAATTAGAGTATAACATAAAATCTTATCTTCTGTCAAGAGCAGAAAATAAATTATTTTTCTACTCAATTAAAAATTATACAAGCAATTTATTAATTGTGTTAATAAGACTTTGAATCTCAACAGGCTTAGAAAATATATATTGACGCTTACTCTGACTGGCTTGCCTTTTGGCTTCTTCTTCTGTAACTAAAGCGGTTAAAAATATAAAAGGAAGATGTTTAAGCTCTTCGTCTTCTTCTATTTCCTGGGCAATCTGGCTTCCATCTTTATCCGGCATAGCCACATCAAGAATCACCAGATTAGGCTTTTCATTCTTGATCTTTTGAAACGCTTCTTTTGCATCTATACAAACCAAAACCTCAAACAGTTTGGTAAGCTCTAAATTCTTTTTGATAAAAAAACAAAAGTCCTTTTCATCATCTACTATCATTATTCTTTTCATCTTTAATCTCCATTTTTAATCCATTGGAAGAGTAATCACTGCACACGCACCCTTTTTGGGCTGGCTCTTTATGGAAAAGGTGCCTTTATGCCTGTCAATTATATCCTTTACAATAATTAAACCCAACCCCAAGCCTTTATCCTTATCCTTAGTACTAAAGAAAGGCTCAAACAATTTAGAAAGATTATCCTTCTCTATTCCTTTACCAGTATCAATTACCTCTATTACACATTGTTTTTTATTCTCTTTTAATTCTTTTATATATGTCTTTACTAATAGTTTCCCCTTTTTAGGCATAGCCTCTATGGCATTCATAAAAACATTGAACATAACCTGATGAATCTGGGATTTATCAACTTTAGCATTAACGCAACCTAAAACAAAATCCTTTTCTATTGTAATTCTTTGAGGATCAATCTTAAATTGCACCAGACTTAAAACATCATCAATCAGCTCATTTATGTCTGATTCGACAATATTCATCTTAGTTGGCCTTGCCGTCTGCAACAGAGAATAAAGTATCTTATTCGCCCGCATAAGCGCATCTTTTATCTTAGCTACAGTAAGAACAAGTTCTTCATCTTTATCTGCTAGCTTCTGATTCAAAAACTCCACCCCGCCTAAAGCAATACCTAAAGGATTTTTTACTTCATGGGCAATACCTAATGAAAATTTTCCTAAAGCAGCAAGCTTCTCAGAAAGAATAAGGTTATCCTGGGTTACCTTAAGCCTTTGATAAACCTGCTTGAGATTATTTTCGGTTTCCTTTCTAATAGATATATCCCTAATAAAAGCCCACATCCCTTCTGGCTTACCAAAAACATCTTTTACAAGACAAGTCCTTAATTCAACAGGAATTACACTACCATTACTTCTAACATATTCCTTTTCATAAAGCTCAGAAAAACCATGTTTTAAAATCTGCGTTTTTACAATCTCCTCCTCCATGGCATGCCATTTTTTGGGAGTTAGTTTTTTATAAGTCAATTTTACCAACTCGCTATCAGTATAGCCAAGCATATCCTTATAGGCTTTATTAAACTCCTTAATATTACCTTTCATATCCACAAATACATACGCATCGCGGCTACTCTCATAAAAATCCACTAATCTTCTTTCCGTATCAGCGATTTTTTCTTCTGCTTTTTTTCTTTCAGTGATATCAACATTAACTTCAGCAAATAAACTATTACCTGTCTTGCCCTTAAAAGGAATTGTAGTTATCTGTACAAGTCTGTTTTTCTCCCTTACCAACACCTCATCGGAAACAACCGGTTTATTAGTACGTTTAGCTTTGATTATCCCGCAATCCAGACAGGGTTCATTGCGCTTCATAAAATACTCGTAGCATTTCCTACCTACTGATTTCCCATACTTACTGGCCCAGATTGGATCTATATAGACAATATTAAAATTGCTGTCGATAATATCCAAGCCTGTATTTGTTGCTCCTAAAATAAATTCAATTCTTTCCTTTAACAACCTTACTTGCTCTATTGCTTTTTTATAATCTGTTAGATCAATCGCAATACCTAAAACACAATTTCTATAATCAGCTGTATCTAAAGGAATTTTGTTTAACCGATAACAGATTTTACTGCCATCCGGACAAACCAAATTCTCTTCAGGGACAACTTTAATCTTTTTGCTTATGATTACATCCTTATCACCTTCAAAAATCTTCTTAAACGCATATCCCGGCTTTTTATCAAAAGAAGCAAAAACCTGTTTTACAGTCTTATTAATAAAATCCTCTGCCCTAAGCGAAAAAAGCGAAGTCATCTTCTTATTCACAAGAATAAATCTGTCTTTATCGTCTTTTACATAAACACAGTTGGGGCTGCTGTTTACTATGGCCTTAAGAAGCTGTTCATTTTTTCTGACAGTAAGCTGGATTCTTCTAATATTAGTAACATCTCTCATTACTCCTTGTACTGCTATTATACGACCGTTACTTACTACAGGGAATATATTGACCTCCATAACCGTAGGCTTACCTTGTTTATTCTTCAGCCTGATTTCAAAATCCCTGATATTCTCACCACTTAAAACGCGTTTCAATACCAATAAAGCCTTGGGAAGCTGGCTTAAAACAGTAGTCTGTTTTATATGTTTACCAATTAACTCCTTAGGAGTATAACCGTAAAAATCTTTTACCTTTGGGCTGATATACTGAATAAAACCAAGCGGTGAAACCTGAAACACCAAATCGTGCATATTCTCCATAACCAAACGATACTTTGCTTCTGAATTTATTAGACTTTCTTTTGTCTGATTTTCCTTAGTAACATCCATAAAATAAGCCATCATAGCAATAGGATTATCCTGCTTATCTCTAATAATACTGGCTGAGACCTTGGCAACAAAAGAAGAGCCGTCTTTTTTTCTTGCTTGTAGCTCACCAAAGTAACTTTTATTTTTTTTCAATTGCCCTAAAACATAAAAAACTTGTTTTTCCATTAACCAAAACTGACTAACCGGCTTTCCTAAAACATGTTTTTTGCTTCTATAACCCCAGGTTTTTAAAAATGCTTTATTTACGGAAATAATCCCACCTTTGATGTCTGCTACAGCAAAAGCAGCAACGGAAGATTCCACTGCCATATTATTCAAAACAAGCTCTTTTTCTTGTTTCTTGCGTTCAGTAATATCCCTTACTACAGTTATAATATTTATTGCCTTACCCTTTTCCATCACGGGGATCTTGCGAGTTTCAGTAAAATATTCTTTTTTGTTTATAATATTACTTTCTTCTGTAATCAAAAGCTTGCCTGTTTCAAATACTTTCTTATATTCTTCCAAAATATCCTTTGACAAAAAAGGAAAAACATCGAAAATACTTTTTCCAATAACATCTATCTGTAGTTTTATCTTACGGTTAAAATTCTTGAATTTTTTATTGAATATAATTATTTTAAAATCTTTATCAATAACATGTATGGCATCAGCCATAGAATCTATAGTTGATTTATACATACTATTAGAACCTAAGAAATTATGTTTTTTTGACTGTGGGTTTTTAGGAATAGTTCGGCTCATGTAAAGATACTTTGGATTATTATAAAAAACCAACAAACAGTAGATTTATCTATATACAATTATAGTACGGCGAGAATGATTAGTCAATAAAACTAGACTACTCTAAAAGATCACCCCTGACAAAATCAATCCTATCCAAAGGATAAACCAATCCTGAAGCAATATTGCTGATATGCGAGTTTATTCTCTTAAAATACCTGGACAAAAGGGCAGTTGAAACCGCCTCCTTATTAGACATAGAATCATTTAATAAATCGTTTAACACGTTATTACACTCTTCTTTTATGCTTTTATAATCTTCCAAGACTTTTTTTGCAGAGGTATCATCAGATTCGGTAAAGGCCTTGGTAAGGGTAATAAAATGCCTATTAATTCTAGACTGAATATCGCTAAGCCTTGTGATATATTGCATATCCTTCAACTTATCACCCATAAGGATACCAACCTCAAAGATATTCTTAGCATAATCGCCGATACGCTCTGCATCCTTAACCAGGCTTATCATCGCAAGACAACCAGAAACATCCTGTTGCGGATTTATACTCAAGTGCTCAAGAAGCATCCTTCTTATTTTACGCTCTTTTTTATTGACAGATTTATCCTTTTCATAAATCTCGCTCTTTGTCTGTTCATTGACCCCGCTATCTTTAAATATATTCCAGGCCTTTTCAAAGACACTATCTGCATCTTTTAACATCTGAACAAACTCCTCAACCACCTTATTCATAAAACTTTCGCCTTTCCAAACAGCAATTATTTCTCTTAACATTTAAACCACCTCTTTCTTTAAGATTTACCTAATAAAAAATATCACAGCTAAAGGAATTATGATAAAAAACCCCAATACATAAATAAGGGCCCATCTTCTCTTACGATAAGCCAAATCAGAAATCTTCGTTGAAAAATATATGGGGATTTTTCTCAAAGGATAAAAAACAGCAATTCCACAAATATTAAACATAAAATGGGCAAAGGCTGCGGTTATCCCGATAGTATTAACTGCCTTACCGTTTACAATGGATACTGTAGCTAACGATGCCAGAAGTGCGGTAAGGGTGGTGCCCAGATTGGCGCCTAAAACATATGGATAGGCCCGATATACAGTAAGGATACCCGAACCGATTAAAGGCACAACTAAAGCTGTGGTAACAGAACTGCTCTGCATAATCGCCGTGAGTGACAAAGCAAGAATAAATGCAGTGGCATCATTACGGAAAAGATATTTATGGATAAATCCTTCAGTCTTAGAAATCACCAACGAACGCATTACTTTAACGATGTAAACAAGTGAAAAAATCATAACAAATACAGAAACCGAAAACATAATAATACCACAGAGCATATCCGGGGTATTAATTATATCTTTTAAAAAATGTTTGATAATCCCGATTACAGGATCAATTATCAGCTTCAAAGGACTAGTAAGTTTTACTCCGCCGACTGTCTCGAATATCTTTGTTAAAAAAATGGCTGACCGTTGCAGAAAATGAAATTTTAGTTCCAGAGGTAAAAACAGTATTACTGAACAAAGATTAAAGAAATCATGCATGGTCGCACCGGAAAAAGCCCTTCTAAAATCCTCTCTTCTGGTTACAAACGACAATGATACAAGGCTGTTGGTTATAGTTGTGCCGATATTAGCACCCATGATAATAGGAATAGCATAATCTAGCGGAAGCATACCTCCGCCAACAAAACCAACAACCAAAGAAGTGGTGGTAGAAGAACTCTGTATGATGCTAGTAGTTAAAATCCCGATAAAAAGACCAACAATTGGATTGCTGCAGGAACAGATAAGATTCTCGGCAAAACCAGAGCCAAACATCTTAAAAGAACTACCTATTAATTTTATGCTTACTAAAAATAAATAGAGCAGTGTTATTACACTTAAAATCCTGAAATTACGCTTAAAAGCGTTTTTCATTCTAATATAATTTTAGGGGTTGCGTAAAACAGCACCGGTATCTGCACTGGTTACAAAATAAGAATATCTACGCAGCCAACCACCCTGCACTTTGGATTTGAACGGTTTTTTATCTTTGGCTCTTTTTTTAAATTCTTTACTGGAGACTTTTGCATTTAATGACTTTTCTTTAACATCGATTTCGATGATATCTTTATTTTTAAGTAAGCCTATCTCACCACCAGAAGCCGCCTCAGGTGAAACATGACCAATACATAACCCGCGTGTACCCCCAGAGAATCTTCCATCTGTTACCAAGGCTGCTCTTATACCTGCTCCTTTGATTGCCGCTGTAGGAGAAAGCATCTCCTGCATACCTGGACCCCCTTTAGGGCCTTCATAACGAATTATTACTACATCACCGTCTTTAACCTCTCCTTTTAAAATCCCATCTAAAGATTCTTCCTGAGAGTTATATATCCTGGCAGGTCCAGTAAAACTCATCATATCAGATTCGACACCGCTTGTCTTTACCACTGCACCTTTCTTGGCAATATTACCGAAAAGAACAGCCAAACCGCCTTGCTGAGAAAAGGCATTATCAATACTGCGCAAGATATCTTCGTCAGGCTCAGCAGAGTTTAAAACATAATCTTTAAGCTTTCCATAAACAGTCTTTGCGTTTAGCTTTAAAGGGGTCCTTTTAGATTTTGCCACAGACTTTAAAATCGCACCCATACCTCCGATTTTATGCACGTGTTCTAAATGAACCTCTAGTCTTGAAGGGGCAATTTTTATTACATTAGGTGTATTTTTGGCAATATAGCTTATCCGCTTTAAATCATAATCTATTCCTGCTTCATGCGCTAAGGCCAAAACATGTAAAACTGTATTAGTTGAACCTCCCATAGCCATATCAAGCACAAAAGCATTATCAATAGAATCTTTAGTTAAAATATCCAAAGGACGGATATTTTTTTTCATCAAATCTATCAAGGTCCTAGCAGCTTTCTTAGCCAACTTTATCCTTTGAGGGTTTATCGTAAACTGTCTCTTTTTACCTTTAATCCTAGTTGTTGCCGGGATTGTTCCGTTACCAGATAACGCAAAACCTAAAACCTCTCCCAGACAATTCATGGAATTAGCCGTAAACATACCTGAACAGCTGCCATAACCCGGACAGGCAACTTCAGTCAAGTCTTCCAAAGCTTTCCTTGAAAGCTTACCTACACTATTTTTACCTACACCTTCAAATACAGAAATTAAATCAGTATTACATTTACCTGCGAGCATTGGTCCACCGCTTACATAAATCGCAGGGATATTAAGCCTAACCATGCCATTATACATAGCCGGAACAATCTTATCGCAATTGCCAATTCCAATCCAAGCATCACAAGGATGAGCACCGATAATCGTCTCAATCTGATCGGTTATCAGCTCACGCGAGGCCAAAGAATACTTCATCCCGAAATGCCCCATAGCAATACCGTCACAAATAGCCCCTCCGATATTAGCATACCAGACATTGACACCCATGCCTTCTAACTCTTTTTTTACAACTTGACCAATCTTATCCAAATGGGCATGACCGGGAATCTGTGTAGTGTAGGAATTTATAATAGTTATAAAAGGCTTTTTTAAATCTTTTACAGAATTAAGCACCCCCTCTGCCATCATTAAAGATACACCCGGCAGCATATGAACACCCTGTCTATAAACATTACTTCCTAATTTTTGGAGATTTTCTATTCCCTTATTGATTGATCTTTTTTTCATGGTAAGTTTTTTTTGAAAGGTTATTAAATTCGAGCATATTCTATACTATAGTCTTTTATTTTGCAACAGTTTTTATTAAATTCAAATGTCATTAAGAAAATGGCAAAAATTACATATTTTTCCTTTATGAATAAAGCTCTTTTTTCCATTAGAAAGCATTATAACACATAACTTTAATAAATTGACTGGTAAAAAACTGATTCTAATAATAATTGGATTTACAAAAATGATTTTTAAACCTATAATGCTTTTGAAAAAAAGAAGCCAAAACTGTTGAATCGGTGGTAGAAAAACTTAATCGCCTGCCGTTTGACAAAGAGATAATTATCGTAGACGATGCCTCAGCTGACGGGATAAAAGAAAAACTCAAAGAAGATAGATTCGAATTTGAAACTAAAATAACTTCAGAAATTGCTAAGATCAACTGCCGCATTTATGAAATCGGCGTATCTTACTATGGCAGAACATACAAAAAAGGCAAAAAAATATCCTGGAAAGACGGATTTCCTGCATTAAAATGTCTAATTAAATAAAATCTTTTAAAAAGAAGTTTTTAGGTGTGCTTTTGCCTGCTTGAGGCGCTGGGAAAATTTATTTTTCTTAAACTCGCTGGTCCAACCCTTAATAGTCATCCAACCTCCAAAACGGATTAAATTATTACGCCAGGAACGATACCACATTCTCCAGCCTTGTTTTATATTCCTAAAAAAGAATATGATTGCCGGAAAAGAAAATATACTAAAAACTACCATAAACATATATCTAAACTGATAGAACTTGCCCATAATCTTTCTGATTGAAAACTGCATATCTTCTGCTGTCATAGGACTATCAGGTGTAAAAAGCGGAAAATTTCCATCATAATACTGCCAACCGATATCACTAATGGCAAATATACGATTCTGTGCAGCAAGCCTTGCCCTTAGCTCTGTACCTGGAAGAGGCACAGGCAGCATCACCTGAATAGTATCAATCTTTGATCTTTTTACAAAATTCTTAACATGTTTTATCCTCTCATCAACTGACATTTTAAAACGAATTCCCTCTTTTAAAGGATAACCGAAAATAAACATGCCGTGGATAAGAAAGCCAAGCTTATGAAAAACCTTAACAAGACCGATCATATCCTGCGCCTTAAGGTGTTTATTCATTGCCTCTAACTCTTCATCTATGGGAGACTCAAAACCAATAGCCACAGCATTGATTCCTGCCTCGCGCATGACTGTCAAAAGTTCAACATCCTTTGCCTTGTCTAGTCTTATCTGAACTGTAAAATCCAATCTTTTATTTATATTTTTCTGATAATCTTTAAGCATACGGCAAAATCTTATTGTCTCGTCCCTCTGTTGCCCAAAAAGATCATCGACTATAAAAAAACTATTGGCGTCTTTAGTTTCAACAATATAACTGATGCGTTCCAGAAGCCTCTCTGGAGAAGAAAAACGCGGTTTATCCTTTACTGTACAAAATTCGCAATTCATACCGCAACCGCGGATTCTTTCTACCGGATACATCTTAATCCTGGCATAACGTACGAGTGAAAAATCAGGTAAAGGCTGACTATCAAAATCCATCAAAGGCTCTCTTTTTACAGTTTTAATAATTTTATTACCATCTAAATAAGCAATTCCTTTAATGACGCTTAAATCTTTGTTTTCTTTAATTGCCACGAGCAGCTCTTTAATCGTCTCTTCACCTTCTCCGATAACCACATAATCAATACCTGAATTTAAAGCCTCGGCGATATTATCATCAACAAAATGCTGACCGCCAGCAACAGTAATTACCCCTTTTTGCTTATAAATTTTAGCAACCTCGTAAAGACGGGGAATTGTACTGGTAAGACCTCCGTAGAGACCGACCACATCAGCAGGCCTTAGCTGATGCAGGAATTCATGATCAGCGCCAATTGTTTGAGCCCGTGGACCATGCATACGCAGATTATTCTCATCAATTATCTCTACGTCCCAACCCGACATTTCATTTACTGAGCTGGCTACACAAACCGGCCCTAAGGCTGTAGTTTTATCAGCTACACGTGAATAAATATTGAACGCCGGATACGCAGGAATAACTATTCTTAATCTGTGTCTTTTTTTACTTTTATCTAACATATAAAAATTAATCGCATTTTCTACTTTTAATCCAAAACCTTAACGTTAAAAGCACGCGGACCTTTATCTGACTTTTCAACTTCAAATTCAACAAGCTGATCTTCAATTAAAGAATCAAAACGATTATCGATAATCGTACTTTTATGAAAAAAAACTTGCCTGCCGTCTACATCTTTAATAAAACCGAATCCTTTATCTCTAATTAGTTTTTTAACTTTTCCTGTATGCACTGAATTTATCCCTTCTAAAGAAAAAAAACCCGGAAAAATTTTCCGGGTCTTTCTTTTTTTATTTTATGGTTATAACTTAACTACGTTCTTGGCTTGTTCACCTTTAGGACCTTGCGCAATTTCAAACTCTACTTTTTGCCCTTCATCTAAAGATTTGTAACCATCACCTTGAATATCGGTATGATGCACAAACACATCATTGCCTGACTCAGGAGTTATAAAACCATAACCTTTTTGGTTATTGAACCACTTAACTGTTCCTGTTGCCATTATCTACTACACCTCCTTCTTGTAAAATTATAGTAAATAATGACAGTAAACAAAAAACGCAAGGCGAATTCTACTTGCCTTGCGCACTTAGACTACAATTCCCTTATTTACTACAAACAAAGCTTACCATTTCCTATTGTAATTGTCAAGCAATATAATTTTATGAAGAAAAAATCTTTTTCTTATCAAGCTCTGACAAAACCTTGTATTTTTTTATCTTTAAATCTCCTAAAGTAAGTTTGCCAATAGCAAGTCGATGAAGTTTTCTTACGCTAAAGCCCATTTTCTTAAATATGCGTCTGACTATCCGGTTTTTCCCCTCATGTATGGTAATTTTTAGACTATTATTTTGGATAAGTTTAATCTTAGCCGGAGCAGTCTTACCATCTTCTAAATTAATGCCTGATTCAATTATATCTATCTTATCCTTATCTATAGGTTTATCTAATTCCACTAGATAAGTTTTATCCATCTCGTAACGCGGATGCATAATTTGATTAGCAAAATCTCCATCATTGGTTAAAAGCAATAACCCAGAAGTGCTATAGTCAAGTCTACCTACAGGAAAAACCCTTGTCTTAATTTTGATATAATCCATCACTGTCTTAAAACGCTTATCATTGACGGCCGTAACACAACCTATGGGTTTATTAAACATAAGGTACAACTTGCCCTGCTTGGAAACTATTTTACCGTTTACATATATCTCATCAGTTTCAACTGCCTTATCACCCAAATAAACTACCCTGTCATTAACCTTTACCCTGCCAGCCTTTATAAGCTCTTCGGCCTTTCTTCTGGAACAAAAGCCGCAATTACTGAGTATTTTTTGCACACGTTTCATAAATTAAAAAGAATTATTTTTAGATTTTCACTAAAAACACCACCACTCCAATCAATACGAATCCCAAAACCCCAAAATATCTTATTAATTCCGGATGTATATAATTTGCCAGGCTTGAGCCTATCAAAACTAGAATTGCAGTCACTATTATACAGACTGCTAAAGAACCTACCTAGACCGTTAAAGATTTACCTGACTTTGCATACGTAACAATACCTACAAGCTAAGTTTTATCTGCCAATCCAACCAATAAGACTGCTGTAAAAATTGCTAAAAGAATATTAAAATCTATAAGTTTTTTCTTTTTTATTTTTTCGGAATAAAAATGGTTTACCCCATACTAATATCTATAATCTGATTGTATTGTTCAAGAAAACTATTATTTTTTACTAAAATCTTTTCTTAATGCTGCGGCGTCTACCTCTTCTTCTGGGTGCAAAGTGTAATTTTCGACTCCCTAAAGAAGCTTGAATAAATTTTTCTTTTGGAAAATCAGGATGTTCCACGATCGGTAGGGCTGCCTTTATAAGCTTTTCAATACTGTGGACATCTTGACTTTGCTCAGGCGTTGCAAAAGAAATCGCTCGACCATCATGACCGGCGCGTCCTGTACGACCAATACGATGCACATAATTTTCAATATCATCAGGAAGATCATAATTTAAAACCAGCTCTATGCCGATAACATCTATCCCTCTTGCTGCTATATCTGTAGCTACTAGTATCCTATATTTTCCAACCTTAAAACCTTCTAAAGCTTCTCTGCGCTGATTGAGGGAACGATCAGAATGAATTTCCGCAGCCGCATAGCCCTGTTCCCTAAGAAAACGTGCAATCTTACGGACACCAATCTTTGTGCGTGAAAAAAGCAATACAGGTCCATGATATTGTCCAAGCAATTTTACTAAAAGTTTTCTCTTGGTATCTTTTTTAACAATAAACAGCTCTTGTGTAATGTGTTCTGCAGCAGTGCCTGATGGTGCAACTTCTACATGAACAGGAAGTTTCATGTATGTAGTTGCTATCCCTACAACTTCCCTAGGTATGGTTGCAGAAAATAGCATTGTTTGCCTATTTTTAGGTATCACTTTTAAAATACGCCGGATCTGCGGTAAAAATCCCATATCCAACATTCTGTCAGCTTCATCAAAAACTAAAATATTTACATCCGTTAAATAAACTGTTTTCTGATTCATATGATCAGCTAGACGGCCTGGTGTAGCAATGATAACGCGCGGATTTCTCTTTAATGCCATTATTTGTGCACGTATAGGAGCTCCGCCAATTACCACAACCGTCTTTATGCCAAGCTTGAGAGCAATCTCTCTAAATGCCTCATTAACCTGAATAGCAAGTTCTCGCGTTGGCACAAGAACTAAACAGCGACCATTTGTTCGGGCAAGACGCTGAATAATAGGGATAGCAAAAGAAAGCGTCTTTCCTGTTCCTGTCTGGGCAATCCCTATTATATCTTTTCCTTCTATAACCACAGGAATTGCCTTATGCTGTATTGGTGTGGGAACTTTAAATTTCATATGGTCCAACACCTCAAGTATCTTCGGGGCAATGCCAAGGTTATCAAAAGATAAATTTGATTTTTTTATCATTATACTTTTTTTAACATCCTCTCATTGAATATTCTTATCCTGCTTTAGATTTTTATGCACGTTTCTTACTGCGAGCAAAAAACGGCTTATTCTTATTAACGGATTTGTGTTTTTTGTCAAAATGGCGCTCACGGGAAAAATCTTTTTTTTCAAACCTATTATCCCGACCTGCACTAAACGAATTCTCTTTATTACGTTTTGAAAAACATTCTTTACAATATACCGGACGGCCTCCAATGGGCTTAAACGGAATCTCACATTCTTTATTACAACCTGCACAGATAACCCGAGTATAAGTCCTTTCCCTGGAATCTCTATCCTGTCTTGGCCTATCGTAGCGATTATGACTAAGATGATGGGAAGATTTCTGGGAATAATCTCTTTCAAAAGGTTTTTTTGAAGACTGGTTAATTAAAATATCTAGTTTACCCTCTATAGCAGTTAACTGCTGTTGAAGCTTATCAACTAGTTTACCCTCTATAGCAGTTGACTGCTGTTGAAGCTTATCAACAAGATTAGGTTCAACCAATTGATCCTTCGCCTTAACTGAAGGGGTTTTACGCTTAATTGTCTTTTTCATATCATACCTTTCTTTTTGCTTACTGTAACACAAACAGAAACCACTTACAACTTATTTTGTTACAACGAGTTAAAAGCAATAATCTACGGATGGAAGAAAAATTATAATCTTTACTATATCAAATCATCAACTATTTTACTCTGAAGTAAAAATTTGCCTAAAAGTATCTATCTCGCCTTCTGAGTTTATTGTAACAATATCTTAGAAACCACTAAAAACTCTTTCCTCTTCGTTTTTTAAAACATTCGTATCAACCGTTAAAATTTTACCTTCTTGATTACTATAAGTAGTCTGAATCGTCTTAGTTCCTTTTTGATCCTGACAATTAACCTATCTACATTAGCAGTCTTCCCCTTTGCTCCGGCAATAGTCCCTTTTGAAGATACACTTTAGGAATAGGTATTAACTTCGCTGACTCCAACTACCTCTAGTTTTTTAGCGGCTACTTGACTGAACTATCTGGTGAAACACTACTTACGCTTATATTCTTATCTGCTCTGGATTGAATAACCTTCTCTCTTACAGCAATCAGCTCAGGATTGTTTTCTATTGCCTCTTTAACACAATCGTACCATGTAAGAAATTCTGCTGACCTGGCAATGCCAGCTATCAACAGAAAAAACACAATCAAAATAAAAATAACTATTCTCTGTTTCAATCGTAGATATGAACTAATTTAGCCTAAAAACTATTATGAAAATAAAGTATCTTATGATTATAGATATTTTTTGTATAAATCTAATGTTGTCTTTGCAACATCTGTTTTTTTATAAGACGTCTCTACCATTTTGCGTCCTGTTGCTCCCAGTCTTGATCTAAGGTCCTTATCAGCCATAATTCGGATTATCCTTGATGCTAATTCTTCGGAATCCTTAATAGGGATCACAAATCCGTTAATCGCGTCAGAGATAATCTCAGGCATGCCTCCTGTTTTTGTAACGATCATGGGCCTTGCGCATGCCATTGCCTCTAACATTGTTAATCCAAACGGTTCACAACTCGAAGAAGGATAAACACAAACCTGAGAAACATTATACAGAGCCGGCATATCTGCTAAATCATAAGAATCAATAAGAACGTTGTCCCTTAGATCAAACTTCTCTACCAGCTGAACCATGTAAGCAATATCTTTCTGTTGAGTATTTCCCCAATCAATAATATTCTTTGTCCCTGCCAATATAAGCATAACATCCGGATATTTCTTTTTAACAATCCGTAATGCCTTTATGCTCACATCGCATCCTTTGGCTAAACCCATTCGCGCCGGATGGAATATAACTCTTTTTTCTTTTAATTGAGGATACTTCTCAAGGATCTTTTTTGTATCCACATCAGGATTAAACATAATCTCATCAACGCCGTGATGAATTGTTGTAACAAGTCTATGACTACACCCTATTCCATTTAATTCTTTAGCAATAAAATGGCTGACCGCAATAATATGACTCCATGCAACCGAAGTAGTCAGTTCTAAAAACAGAACATCATCCCACGCATTGTGTGCAGTTAAAAAAAGAGGAATTCCTTTTTTAATGGCTATACGTTCCAATGTCTTAATGTGTACTTTGCTAAAATAATTCATATTATGTACATGAAGAACATCAGGACTGTTCTTATCAATAAAATCATTAAAAACTCGTGAGACTTCTACCTGAATCCCATCCAGCCCTCTTTTATACAACCAGTTCAGATCCATAATCGGATTTCGTGTAACCTTAACACCATTATAGTCATCTTCGCCGGGATATCCTTCAAAACTGCACGTTAATAAACTTACATTATGCCCCATAGAGACAAATGTAGGCAAAAGAATGGTTAAATGGGTCTCGACACCACCAATAACAGGAGGAAATCCCCAATGTAAATGCGCTATATTTAATTTATTTTTTGACATTAATAGCTCCTTGATTTATGACGCGCCAGTAATTATCAATAAAAGGTTTTTTCTATAGATATTACTAATAATATGCAACTTCTGCCAACTCCTCTTTACGTCGAAAGATGTGTTCTTTCCCCGGAATTAACAAACTACCTTTCCCAAAAACTTGAATCTTCACCTTCTTCTTATTTTTTGATTCACACTTGATTCTTACTTCATTATTATTTACTTCAAATCTTAAGAGATCTCTTTTCCAAAACAATGCAAACTTTATCTTCCGCCAAGAAACAGGAACCTTTGGATTCACATAAAGCAGACCATTTAAGCCGCGAACACCAGCAAAGCCATGAATAACATCTTGCCAAACCCCTCCTAAAGAAGCTGCGTGAATTCCTTCAGATGTATTTCCATGCAGATTACTGATATCGGCTCTTAAGGCTACATTAAAGAACTGATACGCCTGACTGATTGCTCCAACTTTAAGAGCAATAAGAGCATGCATTGAAACACTTAACGATGATTTATGTAATGTTCGATTACGATAATACCAGAAATTGCTTTCTTTAGTTTTTTTATTAAATATATCGGAAAGTAAAAAAAGGAACATTAATACATCCGCCTGTTTCACTAACTGCGTCTTATTATAATCCTTCACACTGATTCCAACCGGCAAAGACGGAATATTATTTTCATCAAACTCAACAAGATCTACCATCTTCTTCTTGAAAAATCCGTCAAACTCTTCAATAACATTATCTTTTCTTATTTTAATATCAATACGTGGCGCAATATGTTTCCACTTCTTTACTTCTTTATCTGTTAAAGAGGTGCTTTTAACCAATCTCTTAAAAAGTTCCTTATTGCTTTCTCGAAGAATATTATAGTATTTATGTGCAGTTAATAGACACCACTTGGCCATAACATTTGTATAGGCATTATTATTCACATCTTCATGGAATTCATCCGGACCGATAACATTTCTGATTTCATATCTGCCACTTCTATTACAAACTGTTCTGCTTGCCCAAAAACGGGCAATTTCAAAAATCATTTCATATCCCTGATCGCGCATAAAATCTTTATCACCTGTAACCTGAAAATACTGAACAATCGCATAGACGATGTCTGATGCAATATGATGTTCTAGATCATTTGTCCTTATATGAATAACTTCCCCATCTAAATTTTTTGCCCATGAAGGCGTTTCTTCTTCACCTGTGCCTGCAGACTCCCACGGAAACATTGCCCCTTCATAGCCTTTTTCTTTAGCAATTGTTTTTGCCTGCTGCAGCCTTTTATACCTGTACATCAACATGTTCTTTGCTACATCCGGCAGAACATAGGCATAAAACGGCAACAAAAATATTTCAGCATCCCAAAATATATGCCCTCTATATCCTTCACCGCTTAATGTTCTTGCACCAATACTTGAAAAACCTTGATCATCATGAGCGCAGATAAGCATATGATAAATATTAAAGCGAATATTGCGTTGAATATCTGCCGTTCCCTCAATAATAACATCGGCAATTTCCCATAATCTATGCCACTGTTCAATATGTTTTTTTAAATGATTTTCAAAACTGGTGTTATAAGCTTTTTTAAAAAGAAACCTGGTTTTCTTTTTATTCTTTTTAAGTTCTGCTTCGTTCTGTTCCATAATCGACATATGGCATATAACAGTAAACACAGCTGTTTGTTTCTTTTTTACTTCCAGCCGCAGGAAGGTGTCTTTGGCAAATTTCTTTTTTCTCCCAATTTTATGATAAAAGCCATTGTGGTAAATAATCCTATGGGTTTTCTCTAAAGTATCAACAACTCTATAATTTGAATGCTCTTCTTTTTCCAGATCCTTTAAAGTAAAGTGTCTTTTTTTGCCTTCAGTCAATACTCCTGCGTTAAAAACTCCAGCATCAATGTCTGATTGAACTTCAAGTTTCACGCATTGATCTAGCGGAGTCAAAGAAACCTGCATAATCATTAAATTTTTGTCATGCATGGATATAAAACGCAGAGACTGATAATTATAACGTCTTTTCTTACTATCGGAATAAACAGTTTGCCTTACTAATAATCCGTCGCGCATATTCAAAACTCTTTTATGCTCAAGAATATCCATTGCAACAGCACCTATTTTTTCGCCTTTAGCCATTATTTTAAAATTAAACGGATTAGGTAAATTAACCAACTCACTCACCTGAGAAGTAAACCGGTCAAAAACACCTGTAATATATGTTCCCGGTACTGCCCCTTGAGGAATTTCCTCTAATACGCCGCGTGTGCCTATAAATCCATTCCCCAGTGAAAATTGGCTCTCTCGAATATTCTGGATTTCTTTAACAAATTCGTCTTCATTGATACACCAAAGATCTGCTGCTGCATATTTTGTAAATATTTCTTTCATTTCAATCTTCCTTATATCCCCTCTAGCTTATATTTGTTAATTATAGACAAAGTTGAACCTACATATAATATTATTGGAATTACTAATAAAAAGGACTACCATCTAGATAGCCCCATTTTTTTTAAAATCTGCTAGAAACAAAAAAAACTAATGATAAATCATTAATTGCATATCTAAAGTTATTACGAGAATTGCCACCAATCAATTCACAAAACTACCTTTACGAAGCTATTAAAAATAAAGCTCTAATCTTTTAACGTCTATCGTTCTTGCGCTTTGCGAAACAATCCTTGCAATATACTGGACGATCATCTCTAGGTTTAAAAGGAACTTCACATTCCTTCTTACATTCTGAGCAAATCGCTTTATGCATCTCCCTTGGTCCTCCACCATATCCACCACCGTGTTCATATCCCATACTACCCCCTTTTTAGTTTTGCTAAATTTTAGTCTTTATTTAAGACCTCTCCTGAATCTGCTTTAACCTGCATGTTTTTTTTGTCATTTTTACGTTGTTGCTTTTCTTCTCTTTTCTTTTTCTTTGCCAATTCTTTCTGGTATTTCTTATATGAATAATTATTTCCTGCCAACATGTCCTCCTTTTATCTTAAACCATCTGTAATATTGTACCACAAAAGGTTAAAGATGGCTCGCTTAAAATTACGACTATGCAACTTCTCGGTGATCTTAAAACTTAGTATTTGAAAGAAGAAAATAAGCATACTACCTAAAGAAACGTTGAATTCCCAGATTAAGCTCATTGTCAAGATTTCTCTTACAACCTTTTAATTATGCTTTTTATTCAAAAATATAATTATCTACTTAGTTAAAAATCTTTACCCTTTAATTTACCTAAAAGCAAGGTGAAGATCATAACAATTAACCGACTCCAGCTATCACTTACAGCAAAGTATGAAACCTGTTTTGAAATATCAAAAAAGTATTTCTTATTAGTTAACTTCAGATGAGATAATGAGATAAACGGTCCTTTAGCAATGGATTTTTCCACATTCTCAAAACAAAATATATTGCCAAAATTACCTCTGCCTGAAACTAAATCTTTACCTTCTTCATTACCGCCCCAGGTTAAATAAGGATCCATCCATATCATCGGCGCCATCACATTGACTCCGATTGCTCCGTATGCTAATTTTGTAATTGCCTCATCAAGTATAATCTTATATCTTTTTGATGACTTATCATCAATGATAATTGTAGCTGCCAAAGTACCTAAAAGTCTATTATTGCAAAAATCAACTGCGCGAGAAAGAAACTCACCGATATCAGCTTGAGTATCTAGAGCCACTTCATTTATTACCTGAGAAAAAGCCTCATGACTTACGGCATAGCCATCTTGTTCTGAATCTTCAATCAGAAGAAATTCAGAACTGCCCACTGTAGCATCTTTCGGCTTTATAAGTTCTGCATTTGGATAATTATTTTTGAAATTATTAAACGCCTTTTCGGAATTAGGATAATAAGAGCTAAATCCTGGTGTATCGATTTCCAAGGCTTCTTTTAGTGCTATTAAGAATTCCTTTCTCTGTGGCCAGTTTTTGCAAGTTATGATAGTCTGCAATCTCCCGCAGATTGCACCACCATTTAACTTACCAATTGTAGCAATAGATATAGCATGGTGTTTTATTTGAGACTTAGTCCAAGGTTTAACACCGGGCACGATAATGCAAGGGTTATTACCACCGCATTCACAGACTAATTTAGTCTCAGTAGAAGCCATAATTGCTTTAGCAGTAGAAGTTCCTCCGGTAAAATAAATTTTATTTATACGCGTATCTTTTACTAACTCTTTTCCTTCATCAGAATTACAAAAACTTAATGCCTTAAAATCAACCAAGGGTTTAAAAACCTTCTGCCAGATTAAATCGCTTTTTTTATTTAGCTCATGCGCCTTATGTACAACCGCACAGTTATCGATAAATAAAGCCCTGACCATCTCAAAAGAAGAACTGTAATTGCCTGCACCTAAAACTGCAGTAATACCTCCCTTTTTATCCAGTGGATTAACCTGCCTTAACTGTCCCTTAATTCTAAGTGAATCCTTACGGTCAAAATAAATCAGTTTATCTTTTATATATCTTGGGAAAACCTCAACATCGTATAAATCATTAGCTATTTTTTCGATTCTAACAGGCTCAGGCATTTTTCCGCGGACTAAGGCTTCATACAATTTAATACAAGCGCTTATATTGCTGGCAACAGCTACAATCGTACCCTGCCAGCCAATTGCTTCCATATGCAGGGTATCTTTATTGCCAAGGGTAATATTTTTTACTTCACAGTCTGCTTGAACCAACTCCTGCATATAAAGTTTGATATTGCTTTGGATTTGTTTTAATAGATTTAGTTTTTCCCTGGCAGGGGTTTTCTGCCACTTTTCAGGATCCAACCAATCTACAGCTTGCTTTGCGTTCATAATGATTATCTTTATTTATTTTGGTTTAAGATTGTAACCGGATTTGAAAACATGCTAGAATTCGGTATCACAACCTTTCCGTTGTCGGATCTTATTGTGGTATATCTTAGGTCGATATCGGTAATTTCCCCTTCAAACCCCGTAACTATAATGTGATCTCCCGGTTGAAAAGTTTTATATAAAATTATCAATACGCCGGCTAGAATATTTGAAAGGGCGTCCCTGAGAGCAAAACCGATAGCAAACCCTGTTAAACCTAAGCTAGCGACAATTGCAGTGACATTCACCCCTACCGCCCCCAAAGCAAAAAATACACCAATAATACTTAATATTGAAAATACAATCTTTCCAAACAGCGAAAATATACTTTTTCCAAACTTCAGTTTTCTTCCTATAAAAAATATTATCCATTTCAAAATCGTGCCTATTAGAAAAAATCCAATAAATACTAATAGACCAATAAAAAATTTTATACCTATTATCCTGAATTTTGCCAAAAACTCACTAATTATCTGCCCAATTGTCTGTATCTCCATACTTTTCTCCTATTTCTATTCTGTTTTGAAATAAAATCCTCTACAAATTTCTAATTCAAAGACTGTTAGGAAGTCAAACTCCCCTATTGGACGAGTTTCGCAACTGGCTATGCTCTGAAGAAGTGGAGAAAATGTATAAAGAACTGGCTATGATTACCTAAACTGCTCCTTCAACTCTATATCTCGTTAGTCCACATAGGGGTGTAAGTAATTATTGTTCCAAGACGCATCCTTCAATTTCTTAAAATTACTTTCTTGTATTTCTTTTCGGGATCCCTTCACACTCAACACGTGGATCGGGATCCTTATTACTTTCTAAAGTAGCGGTAACACATAATCACAACATACTTCTCTTTCCAGGTCAATAACCCGAGGAGAAGACCGAATCTTGAACCAGGGAGTCCGACTGAGCAACTTGGGTCTGGGCTTGAGTGTGACTGTGCCTGCATCATAACAGCGGGCAATTCCCCACTGACCGTTATGAGTTTTCCCTTTGTGATTGTGTCCAAAGAGAATAGCATCAATGGAAATCCCAGTTTGTATCGCTTGCGTCAAAACTTCTTTTAACACATGCGAGTCCTTGAGCTGATGAAAAGGCCGCCATTCGAACGGATGATGATGTAAATATATTACTCTTTTCCGGCAGGAACAAATCTTAGGCTCCTGAAGAATCGATCCTAACCTCTGAAGTTGTTTTTTTCCTAATTCCCCTTCCGCAAACAGTTTATCATACCAATGCAATTCCTCAGCCATTGAATCAAGACCGATAAAAGCTATCCCGTCTATTACATCTGTCTTGGGATAACCGCGCTCTTCTCCAAAAAATGCGTCTTTGAACAATTTGATAAATTTACTATTGCCTTTATCTCCTGTTCCATAATCGTGGTTACCTGGTACAACCAGTATATGCTTAAAACCAGATTCTTTTAATTTGTCCAACCCTTTCTTAACTTTTGAATAACTGTTCTTATTATTCGCATTATCTACTAAATCTCCGGTAATCACAATGACATACTGCGACGCTTTATCCGATTTCTCAAACACCAAATTATCAACAACCATAGAAAAGCGCTTTTTAAAACCCCCGCATCCCACGTGTAGATCACTTAGGTGAATTATTTTCTTCATAGTTTATATCATCTCCTATTGCCACATCCGTGGTTTTCATTTTACTCCAAAATAAAACCCTACGCAAGTATTTTACTCGCATAGGGTTAAGTCTTAGTGGCTCCCCGTATTGGACGACTTTCGCAACTGGCTATATACAGAAGAGGCGGTCAAATTGCATAATTATTTCTCTCTTACTCTTACGTAATTGCTTTTTACAAGCGTCTCGTTAAATATTTCCGTTTTCGTATGCTTGAATTTAAGGCTATGCTGAAGTTCATCAAATAAAGGAATACCTTTTCCAAGAAGGACTGAAACTCTTGTAATAATCATTTCATCTATTAAATCCTCTTTCAAAGCACTCTGTATCACTTTGCCACCATCAATATACAGGTTTTTATATCCTTGTTGATTCAACTTATGTATCACGCTTGCTATGTCGCCCTTGACTATTTCTGCCTTATCTGCAATGTCTTTAGGAATCTCCGTTAGGCTATTGCTTAAAACGAATACAGGTTTTTTGTAGAACCACTCACCAAAAGTTAAAACTTTCTCAAAGGTGTTACGCCCCATTACTAATGCATCAATACCCCCAATAAAATCAGCAAATCCATAATCACTCTTGTCAGGATTTGGTATTTCCATTAGCCAATCTATCCCACCATTACTTGTGGCAATAAATCCATCAAGGCTCGTTGCTATGTATACATAGTTTGCCATTATTGCTCCTTATGTTTATATTTGTTATCTGTCTTAGATTTTACATCAATTAAAAACCCCTTGCAACTTATTTAGTTACAAAGGGTTAAATTAAGAAGCTCCCCGGGTTGGACTCAAACCTACAGGATAAACCAATCTCTGAATTTACTAAACTATTTTCTGGTATAACGTCTTAATTTTAATTAAGTTGCAATATTTTAGAGATATCTCTTGCCACGCTTGGCTGGGGTACAATAGAGGCTCGAACTTGCTTTATTCATACCTTAAAGCCTCTATAGGGTTAAGTTCCGAAGCCTTCCTGGCAGGCCATAGTCCAAAACCTATACCAACGGCAATAGAAAATGTCGTGGATAGGGCAATACTGAAAAATGAAACCTTGGTCGCGCCATCCACCTTCTCTCTCACCCTCTCGGCCTCAATTGTCTTTTATAATCTCCTGCACCCTCTCCACTTCTCCATCTTTATACCAAAATTGATAATCCCACTTGCCGTCTTTGCTTATGTCCACCTCTTACTACAACTTGCATCTCATAAACAATTTTTCAATAATGGGATTAACAGCTTGCTTGAATTAATTTTTTATATAACATTTCATACTGATCCGTCATTTTTTCAACACTAAAAAATTCCTCAACATGTTTTCTACAATCCTGTGGATCTAAATTTTTAACATCTATAATTGCTTTCAAAAATTCTTCAAATGAATCCACAACAAAACCATTTTTGCCATTCACAATAATTTCTGGCACCGAGCCTCTATTGAATGCCACTACTGGTGTTCCACAAGCCAAAGATTCAAGCATAACCAAACCAAAGGGCTCCTCCCAATCAATAGGAAACAATAAACACGTTGCATTGCTATACAATGATTGCTTACGTGAATGATCTGATAAAGGCACAAAAATAATTTGTTTATTATCTATAAAGGGTTTAATTTCTTGATCAAAAAACAATTTATGGGCCGGGTCTACTTTTCCAACTAAGAATAATTTTCTTTGAAGCCTGATTGCGGCTTTGATTGCAATATCAGCCCCTTTATTTTTACTTATATTTCCGATAAATAATAAATAGTCTTTTTTTTTGTCCCTAGATTTAAAACGATCAGCATCAATGCCATTATGGATATAGCCGTCTACTTTAAGTTCTGACATTCTTTTACATTGATTTTGACTCACCGCCACAAATGTACAGACATCCTTATAATATTCAAAAAAAATATCATTTTCTTTGATGATATCATTATGCAAAGTAGTAACCACTGGTGGCTTCGCATATTTTGAAAATGGCAAACCATAGAATCCTATGTGACTATGAATGACATCAAATGAATCTGCATCTTGAAATGCAAAATTTGCATTTGCGATACAAAATTCAGGCGAATCATTCCCAAACCCTAAAGCTTTTTTAAAAAATGATTTCAACCTGGCACCTGTTTTGGAATCTCCGGATGCATACAAAGTAACTTCATGTCCACGTTTAACTAAACTTTCTGTTAATGAACTAACAATCAGTTCAGTTCCGCCATAACTAACAGGCGGTAAACTTAGACAAATGGGAGCTATTTGTGCAATACGCATATTTTTCTTCCTAAGTAACGTGAATTCGACTTAATAAAAACAAGAAAATGTTGATAAAAAATACAAAAAAAGGACAGGCACTTTTATTAACAGAAGACACAAAATAGTGCCTGTCATTTTTTCTATTAGTGTGCTTTTTCTTGTTTTTTCTTCGTTGCTTCGTTTTTTGTGTTTTTTGCTTTACTTACTTGTTTGTTGTGTTTATTCTTATCTTTCTGGCTTTTATCGCCCACGGATGTTCCTCCTTTCTTTCTAGGTTAACTTTTCCCAGATTAAACGTGTTCTCTGCTCACCTATTTTGTGGCCTATCTATAAAAAAATCCCTGTTTTCTTTTTAATTTTTAATTTCATACCCTTTACCTAATTGGCTATTTAAAATATCAGTATAAGGGCTTCAATCCGGGGAATGTAACTAGAGTCAGTACTAAACCAAGTGCGATGAGTAAAATAATCAAAATTACTATAGACAGCCTACCTGAACGCGATGGAGTATAACCGAACCCTTTTACGAACTGTGCTACCACATCTCTCCGTTCCTTACGCGCATCTTTAGGTAGATATGGTACGCGAGTAAAGAGTCGTCCCAACGTAGCAGAGAGCCGCATATGAACATTTACTGCCCAACCCGAAGCTTCCAGGAGGACACTCATATCCCTTTTACGTATCTTGATAAAACCCATAATTATGCCCGGTAATAAAATAACGGCTACTATTCCCGCTAATGCAACTAGAATATGAGTTGGTTTTACTTGAGAGAGAGCCTTGGTAATATAAGCAAAGGATGATCCAAGAGCCGCAATAGCTATGCCTCCACCCAACAAGAGATCGCGAGTCGTGCCTGACGCGCTAGGGGCAGTAAAACTTTTCTCTAACTTACCCTCGCCGGATTTAGTAAATTTATCTACTTGTTTTCTTATGAAACTTGTAAATTGCTGGAAGGGCGCTCTCACTGACTCACTAATACTAATGGGGTTTTCCACAATATCTACTATTTGGGCATCCCACTCCCGGCCGTCTATGGTAAAAAAGATACCTCGCTTCCCAAGACGTAACCTACCTGCAGTACCAGAAGTTACCGCAGCTACAATCTCAAATTTAATATCTTTTTCCTGGCGGCCAGTAACCTCCGCATACAATAGATACATACAGCTTTTTTCCGCTATCTTTTTGTGTGCTTGCCGATCCTGAACCTTCATTGTAAAAGTAATTTGTCTTCCATCAATTACTAATGTCCCCATTTCAAAAAGGGAAGGAGTTTGAGGATTGTAAAGATTTGAAAAACTCACGAAATTATTTGCCAACTCCATCAACCATCTTTGGTAAAGGATTAATTTTTCCAGATTATGCATTTGGGTTAAATCGTCAGCCGCAGCCAGATCTTTTGCAATAAGCTCACTCACCTGTTTCCTGTAGGGTCCATTAAGATAAGTACACAGTCTATCCGCGTTCAATTTTTCAACCTTGGCTCCCTGCTTGTTTTTTAACCACGCTTGGTATGAGACAAAGATATTTTTTACCTTTTCCCACTGTTTTTGAGTAAGCTGTTTAACTGGTCCTCCAAGAGCGCGCTTTAGAACCTTCTCCTTAAGGTCAAATAAGCGCTTAACATATAAGGGGTTGATCGTTGCCTCTAACTCCAGGATACCTTTTAGGTTAGGCACCGCCAATGGGGCATCCTTAATGCGAGCTTCCATTATTAATTTATCTGTAAAATCGATTTCTTCGAGCTCCTTCTGGCGAAGCTGCATCTGATACGCTGTCCTCTCATCGAGCCTGACCATTGCACACTGTGCAAAATACTGCTCGATCTTCTCCTCTAAGCCGGCCATCAACTCATAAGCTTGCGGTGTTTCGGTTCCCCAAGGCATAACCTCTGTAGTGTTATCTCCTTTAGGAATTTCGCCTTTCGCTTTCCATGCAAGATATGCTTCTGTCTCGTGAAAAAACATCTCAAGCTGCTCTTGGTTAATCCCTGCCTTACCGCTGGCATCAAGAGTAGAGCCAACAGTCTCTATAACCGAAATAATGAATTGAGCTAAATCAGAGTCGGATGTGGCTTCCGGAGGAATAATACCATCGCCGTTATTCGTTGCACTAGCCATAATGCTTTGCACGTCGCGTACCTGAGCCAAACTAATTTTCTTGGCACCCGGTGAATTGAGATTAGTTAAGATAAGCTCTGCTACTTTGCGCAATCTTTGACCTTCGGGATGACTGATATCGATGTCGCTTAAATTTAAGACATCGGTACAGGCGGACAAACGGCTACGATTGGCAAGAAATCGAAACAACCAAACCTGCGCTTCCTTGACCTCATGAATTCTAATGCGACCGTTTTGATCAATATCTACACAAGAAGTAAATACAGGATCGCAGTTAAGACTGCTGATCGGAATACTGGTAGCTGCCCAATGCGTTTCACCAAGAACTTGGATCTTCTCCAAATCTTGTGCATCTTGGATTTTAAGCTGATAACTGCTACCGTAATTTTTAAATATCAATTGTGACATGAAGAAACCTCCTTAGTCAATACTCTCGATGCCATTTTGCCTCATTTATAAAAAGAAACTCTTTTTTATATGGTGCTGTTTATACTATCTCTTTCGGCAAGTTTTGGCAAGCTGAAAATATTCTCCATAAATGAACCACAAGATTTATCTTAAGACTCAACTGCGGCTCTATTTTTGATTACCTGACAAAACTAAATAGTATCCCGATTAATCCAAGAATGAGGTTTTGAACAAATGTAATTACCGGACTCAAAATTCCCATCCACAGTAAGATAATAATTATGAAAAAACCATATCTTTCGAGTCTGACAAGTCTATACTTGATATTATCAGGCAGAAATTCCATAAGAACCCGGGATCCGTCCAGGGGAGGTATGGGGATCAGGTTCAAACATCCCAGTATAATATTTATTCTTGCTGTAATAAGAAGTGCCGGCGCAAAAAAATGATTTGTGCGAAAAGTGTAAAAATGCAGTAAAAACAATGCAATTGTTGCAATAAGTATATTTGTTACACACCCCGCCAGGGAAACAGCAATAATAGCTCTACGGGAATTACCCAGGTTTCTATAGTCAACGGGCACCGGCTTTGCCCATCCAAACCCTATAAGAAAAAGCGCAAGTGTCCCCATTGGATCAAGGTGGAGTAAAGGGTTAAGCGATAATCTACCGGAGCGTTTCGCCGTATCATCACCAAACAGCGAGGCAATCCAACCATGCGCCACCTCGTGAGCGATAACCGAATAAAGAAGCAGCGGGACTAATAGAAAAAACGTTATTGGGTCTCTAAGTAAAAGTGATAACAATCCCATATGATCCTTTTGAATTCAATATGTAATTTTGATTTCGATTTCTAGCCGTATTATAACATCTTTAGCATGAAAATAAAGAAGTTTGCCTACCACTCACAGAGATAAAGAGATAGGTGCTAGCTGCGGGACTTGGATAATTGCTTGAGGTCGTATTTGTTACGATTTATTAGCGCTAGCTTTTTATCGCGTGACCAACGCTTGATCTGAGCTTCACGCTTCTGGGCTTCGGAGCGATTCGGATAAGGTTCTTTATAAACAAGTTTCACAGGTAGACGGGCTCTGGTGCATCCGCCGCCTTTCTTGCGGTTATGCTCGTTTACTCGTCGATCTATGTCGATTGTACTGCCGGTATATAATAGGCCATCGGCACACTCTAAGATGTAGACATGCCACACATTGTTCTCCATGGCCCTTCGACGCGCAAAATTGACTCCCCGTGTTGGATGAGTTTCTCAACTGGCTTGGTTCAGAAGAAACTGAAAAATTTAAAGTATTAGCCTTTATGTATGTTGTGTCTCCTTAGAAAATAAGACCCGGCTTTATATCCGGGCCTTATTTGCGTCTAAGCTATACCTTTACTACGTTTGTTGCTTGAGGACCTTTTTCTCCCTGTCCGATTTCAAATTCGACTTCTTGTCCTTCGCTTAAAGACTTGAAACCTTCGCCCTGAATTGCATTGTGGTGAACAAAACAATCTTTGCTTCCATCATCTGGCGTTATGAAACCATAGCCTTTTTGGTCATTGAACCACTTAACTTTTCCTTTTGCCATTTCTTACTACCTCCTTCTTATTAAATTATAGTAAATAATGGCAGAAACTAAAAAAACCGTAAGGTCAGTTCTCTTTTACCTTACGGCCTAAGACATCTACTCTCTTATTTACCACTATTTTAGTATACTTTAATTCCTTCTGTTTGTCAATTAAATTACAAGGAAATATTTCGCTAAATTCAGGGTAAATTTTACTCGATAAAAAAGCCCATCCTTTTAAGATGGGCTGAATTTACTCCCCGAGACCCCCAAAAATCCGAACTTTTGGCAAACAACAATCTATCTAGGAAAAAACGGACTAAAGAACGGAGATAGGTGGACGGTTATCTGTTCATAATCCAAGCTATGTTTTTACAGTTTTTGTATATGAGTATATCTTTGGTTTCTTAAGGTCAGCTTTAATATGTCAGAATCGGGAATTCCCAGCTCTTTTAAAAGACAGATTTCTATAAGGAACTGTAGTTGTTTTGTTATTTTATACAGGTCGTTACCTTTTTTTGCTTTATCTTCCAAATCCTTGTCGTAATGAGTAAGAAAATTACGTGTATTACAGACATCTTTCACAAATACGCCTTTGTCTTTTATTCCCGAAACTAATACTGCGTTGTTGATATTAGTAAGGTCTTTTAAGCGTTTCATTAATGAGTATTCATGTAAATATTGCATTCTGTATTCTAGGCTCTTACGGAAACCTTCCTCAATACCGTCAGGAATTGCTTCTGTTAATGCCTTAAGGATCGGCGCATACCCTTCTCTATTAACATACTCGCCCCCAACAACTCTTCTGTGATAAGACTCTATAGCTTGAGCCAAACTCAGAAATTCGTGTTGTAGATACATAGCGGGATTATATAGAGTGGCAAAATAAAGGTCATATACTGGCGATAACAAGTCAGCTTTTGCGAACCAGTTCCTGATGCAATTCTCAAAGTGAGAAGAAATATCTGAATAACAGAAAAACATGTCAAGGAGTGGATGCAGCTTCTTTTTTAGGTCAGGCAGTTTCCCCAAACGATAACAGATAACGATTTCGTTCAAGATGCTTTTTCCCTTGTCCAAATCTGTCTTGCAGTTAGAATTCTTTCCTTTTATTTCTAAAGGATAGACAGCCCGTCCTACTCCGAGACTTAACAAGTTTTGAAGATGATAAAGAAACTTGCGGTGATACTCATCGAATGACAGTGGCGTTTTCGGCTTAATTTCTAAAAGAGTAGTCTGGACAAATTCCAAATGCTTCAACCTGTCTCCTCCATCCCTAAACGCATAAGTAATTGTCAAATCGAAATCACCTGGTCTTATCGTAATTTTTTCAGGAAAACTGTAGCTAGCATCATATTTCGTTAAATGTTTGTCCTTGTCTGTCCCAAAGCCAAATTTGATACCTGAAATCCCCACCCATTGCTCAAGATATGAATAATTGACAGTTATGCTCTCAAAAACGATATCTTCTTCTTTAGCAAAATGGTATCCCACAAATATGACATTGGCAAAATAAGTGGAAACCATCGTTACGGGCAAGCCTACATTCATGTTCATGCGGGTATTTGTCTCAACACATTTATACAAAGTAAAGGCTTTGCCACCAGCAACACCTAATACGAAGTCAGGGTTTGAAACATCTCCTAACTTAGTCAGGTCTTTGAACGAGCCAATCAATTCAAGAACTGCACCCTCAACAGGATCAAACCGCAAGCTCCCAGCTATCTTCTTATCAGGCTTTTCAGGAAGCCACCAATAACCTTCATGCTCAAACTTGTTCATACAATTTCTCCGAAACACAAAACAAACTAATAAACCTTTCGTTTAGGAAATATACCCCAAAAAATCTTCGGACAAACACCCCATACCAATATAAATACTAATAGCTTATATTATATCATGAAAGCCTGCAACTGCTTAGACAAAATCGAGAAGTCGAATAAACCACTAAAAGAACTAAGGAAGGAAATGTGCGAAGAGCATAAGAAGAACTTCTGGGAATGGATAGGAAATTATCCTGATTTGTGAATCTTTTATGAATATAATTTTTTGGAGTTAAAGAAGCCTATTTTTAATCTTCCCTGATTTTTATTTAGGCTCTCAACCTTTTTTATAAACTCGTCTGTATATTTTTGATAACAGTTAAATAATAACAAATAGCCAAACTCAACATCGTTCTCGGGATTGTTCAGCTTATCAATATCTTTTTTAATGGCTTCGAGAAGTTTTTTTGTGCCCAAGCTGTCCCTAATCCTTTTTACCTCAATCGCTATCAAGTAACCACCCTCGGGATTAAGAATAGCCAAATCAAATCTTCCTGTGCCTTTATTAACTTTGTCATGCGTATTGGCCTGAGCTTGTAGAATCTTTGTCTTTTCCCCAGAATCATTTCTCCCTTGAAATTTATAATTTATCTCCTTAAGAAAAAAGTCATTCGTGGCAATAAGGTGATACAAATATGCAACAATATCATCTTCCATAAGGTCAATGAAGTAATAAGGATTATCCTTAAATTTCTTCACAAGAGACTTAATACACTCTTTAACATAATTCTTTATCTCTTCATTAGTAGAAAAATTCCTGCCCATTTTCTCACCCCATAACAATCTTTTTCAAAGCTTTACTCAGCATGACAAGGCTAACCCCTTTTTGTTCTATATATTTTGCCAGCTCAGGATATTCCTTTTCAATCACGTCAAAGAATTTCTCGACATCGCCAGCCTCAAACAATTCGTAAACTTTCTTTGCTTCACTCTTGCCGATAATTTCCTTCACGCCTTCAACAACCCAGGAATATTCTTTCTCAAAATATTCTTCGCCTTCGTTCTTAATCCCCAAATTTTTCCCATAGCTGGAATCAGTAACCCCGCTAAGAATATGTATTGTTTCGTAAAGAGTGAGGCCACGCTCCTTAACATACTTTTGAATGTCAGGATAAGCCTTAATCACTTTAAGACCTTCCTCGCCATTCTTCATGTAAGAATCAACAACAGCTTTTGCTTCTTCAGCTTTGATAATTCTCTTAGCTTCATCAACAAGAGGAGAATACTTTTTAAAATCCTGCCTTACAGTCTCCTTAGTAGTCTCAGTCACAATCTCACCAGAAGAATCAACATCACCCATTTTCAAACAGCAAGAAACAGAATCCATTATTTAAACCTTTCTCCCTTTCTTGTAACCATCTGCGAAAGTCTTAGCCCACACAAAATAGCAACAAGCCTAATAGCAGGGTAGTAAGAATTCCGAAGATAATGTAAGAAATTGATTTGCTTGGTGTCTGCTGTGATTTCATGTCTGCGCCTCCTTATTGTTTTTATCATCTTTGTCTTTATCTTTCTCTTTTTCTTGTTGTTCCTTTTTTGCATAGAGATACACCGCTTTGGCGAGTAGTTCGCCAACTCTGTCTATTCTGTCTTTCATCGGTATATCTCTATACATTCACTTTTTCCTTTTGTTATTGCAATGTTTTCCTGAATTCGTTCACGAGTCTTACGTGATGTTGCAGAACCGCTTCCAGGTTGCCTGCAAGCTCGTGCGGGCTCAGGAGTTCTTCTTCTGGAATCAGGATTGCTCCGTATAGCTCGAGGTATTCCTGCATGAACGCCACTTTTTTGTAGTAATCAAGAGGATTCACGGAATGCAAAAAGACCGAGCTCACATAGCAGTGAACAGCGTCTTCCTTGATGCTTTCGGCGATTATGTCGATGACGGCGGGAAGCCCGCCGTGCCTTCCAGTCATGCAGTTTTTTGCGGCAACAAGATAGTTTCCGCCGCTGCCTTTGCTGAGGATGTTCTGAACCTTATGAATTCTGGTGTCGTGGCTCATGTCAAGCTTTCGCTCAGCATACTCTTTCGCATACTCATAAGGCAAGGCAATGGGGAAATTGTTCCACGTAGTCCAGTGATAAGAGTAATAAGTAGACACCTGATCAATGAACTCCCTATAATCTTCAACGACGTATTTCTTGACCTTGTAGCTTTCCCTAATCATGTCATGGACGCTCTCGACCTCTTTACCTATGATGTCGATGTGGAGAAGATCAAGAATGTCTTTAATGCTTCTGGCTTCTTTCATAACTAATTCCTCCTTCTTAATTGAGGGGTTCGATAAATCTTGAACCGCCACCTCTGTTATTGGTTTTGTTTTTTTCTACTTCACAAAGAGGGCTGTAATACTTGTGTCTTGATTCAGAAACAACCCTGTCCGCAATTTCCCTACTGAAATCTTCTCTCGGAGCAATACCCCTGAAATCAATTATCTCGCCGCTTATCAACGCCAAACAATCACCAACACCAAGAGAAATGATGTCATCCAAACTAACCTTGCCGTAAAAAATCGGGAGAAGCTTCTTAGCATCCAAAAAATTCACCCTAAACAACATGATGTTAGGCATACTCAAAACCGCCTTAAGCAATTCGTCGCTGAGCTGTCCTGTCTCCTGATTCGCAACACAAAGATGCAAGCCAGCCTTCACAGTCTCATTAATGACACTCTCAATAATCCTGCCAGAGCTGAACCTGTGGAACTCATCAACAAATAAAAAGAAATCACGCATAAAATTTTCCCTCCTTTACATTCTTGCGAAAGCGCACTTCTGAAACTTAGCAATAAAGAAGCCGCCAACAATATTAGAAACATCAACACTTGAAGGCAAAGCAACGATCAAAAGCCCGCCGTTATCCATGATGTGACTGATGTTTACTTTGTTCTTTTCTCTCGAAAAAATCCTCAACGCTCTATCATCCATAAACAAAGCAGAAAACCTGTTAATGACCGGATTAAAAGCCTCCTTAGGATAAGAACGAAACTCGTGTTTCCAAAACCTCCTGACCTCATCATTCCTGCATTTCTTAAAAACTTCCTGGCGCAACCGCTCACCCTCAGCACCGCCAGAAAGCAGAACAGGAATACTTGAAAGATTCTTCTTCAACACAAACAAAGCATAAACACACATCCTCAAGATATGACTCATACGATGAAAACTTACCGCCTCAAAAAGATGCTTCAGGCTATTAGCCATCTCAACACTCAAACGTCCAAAAGCCTCAACATCGTCCTCATCAAAAAAATTAGAGTCAATTACATGAGTCTTGTCGTCATAGTCCAAGAACACAACTCGCTCAAGACAACTCTCAGGCAACAACCCAATAAGTTCAAAAGCAGACCTCCTGTGAGGGTCAATAAAACAAGCACCGTCACCCTTGCCAGCAACCCAAAGAAACTGATTATTCAGCGAAACACTTTTACCCATCCTGGGAGCACCAAGACTCCAAACACTCTTATTCCGCTCACTACCAGGCAAACAAACAACCTCTTCTTTCCCTGTATACCTATTAATTCCGAGAGGCCTGCCGCTCTTCAAAGATTCAGGAACCTTAAAGCCTTTCGCAGAGTCAAGCCTCACAGAAGGACAAGAAGCCTCAACAGAAGGAAAATGCACAAAACCCGAAAGCTCCACACTCGAAAGCAACAAGCCCGAACTATAAGCAAGTCTGTCAGCAATCATCCGAGCAATCTTTTTCTTTCCGATAACCCTGAAATAATCCTTCTCATCCCTAAACCGGAGAGGCTTGCCATCATGGATGAAAGAACCCGCAAAACCAGACAAGCCATTCCTGACCTGACTGTTATTCTTTGAGACACACCCAAACCTGACGCCGCACGCAAACAAAGGCCTAGCAACATCCTTAACGCTACCGCTAGAAGAAACGCCAAACGGACACCTCGAACCAAGCAATTTCTCAGAAGCAAGCAAAGACTTCACATTCAAACCCCACTTATGCTTAACAGGAACAAACAAGCACTGATAAAAACCACACTCACCACTTCTGAGACCGCTAAAAACTCTGAACAAGCCACTAAAGCAACCGACAACTCTATCGCATGAAACCTCACGGTAATACGGAGAGCCACAAGACAAATCAAACAAAGACAACTCGCCCTCAACATCACTCAACGAAACAAAAGGGTCAACGACATCAACAAAGACAGCATCACAAAAAAAGCTGTTAAAGACATTACACAAGGAATCAAGAGCATCAACAGAACCACAACCGACAAAGAACTGAACTTCTCCCTTTCTAAAAAAGACTTCAAAACTAACAACCGAACCAAAACCTGAAAGCCTGCTAAGCAAGGATTCAAACCTGGCCCAATCAATCTTCTCAAAAATGGGAACCTTCACTAATTTAACAAACCACTCACCACTACAAAACAATGGCTCAAAAAATTTCTCCTTACCAGTAATCCTAAGATAAGTCTGAGAAGCATCAAAAACTTCAAAGCCAGGCTCAAGACCGACAGACACATTGCTAATCCTTTCATTGCTCCACCTATTACACTCTGACAAATAATTATTTGCAGTATTACCAGCAAAAACGCCTGCAACAAAGCCTTCTATCCTCTTGCCGTTATCCATATCCTAAAACCTCCCTCCAAAGTTTGTTTAACTCGTCGCTGTTTCAACGACTTACGACACTTTACATAGGGAATTAATCCCCGACCAAATCCCCAACCAAAACACCACCCTAATTACTGCTGAATTTTCCGACTTCATTACCCCAAACATCCCAGCCTTCAGCCTTTGTCCTTGCAAACAACTCAATTCTTGAAACGTCACCAAACAACTCAACGATAAGCTCCCGAAACAAGACAGGCTTCTCAGAATGCCTCAGCCGTTTGCAGAGATGCGTATTTCTCACAGAACCAGACAGCCGCTTCAAACCATTGCCTCGCTTGCCAATCAAACAAATTTCTGCATTAGCCCTCGTGTATCTTCCCATCCCCATAAATAAGGAGTCATCCTTGTTTGTCTTTACCCAAGTAAAAGCGCAAGTCTTGTAAACAAAACCCCAACTCGAAACAACACTGAACGCAAGCTCCAACTGTGGAAACGTTGTCCACATAAACAAAACAGAATCATCCTCACAAATACTTCGCACAGGCAACCTGCAAATATCATCAATGCTCATACACGAATAATGATTTTCCGCACCGCCACCACGCCTGCATTTGTCCTGATAGCTCCAGGGCGGGTCAGCATAAACTACGCTATATTTTTTGTGCGGAAAATAAACCATTAATAAAAATTTCTCCTATTCTACTTGCCTACAACATCAACTTCCTTACCCTTAATATCAGCCCAGCACTTACACAGAAGCTCAGCTTTATTCAAAGCTTCAAACGTTGTGCAAAGAACGAAATCGCAACCCTTATCTTTAGCTATATCCAAATAGTTCTTCATCCTTTTATGCGACTCAAAAACTGCAAGCACCCGAAAACCCCTAAACCCTTCATCAAAATCTTTTCTGTATTCTTCACAGTCAAAATATTCCGCATACAAATCAATCTTGTCACCAAAACTGTAACCTCTGCCTGACTTCAAGCTTTCAGTCCCGAAGTCAACCTCAACAAAATTAAGAAGCGACCTTTCACCTTTCGACAACACCAAAACTGCGTCAGGAACAATCAAGCCGCCAAAAACATTTCCAAAAGAAATAAAGCGAGCTTGTAAAACTTTTTGAGTCCTCAAAGCAACGCTCACCCAAACAAAGAACTCGCTCACACCAAGACCGTGCCTCACCCAACCATAACCCCTCCTGACACCTTTGCCTTTCCTGCAATAAACATATTCCGGCTTGCCACGAACATCCATCAAAGGAGCCTGAAACCTCGAAACAAAGCCAGCCTTCCAAAGCTTCATCATGCGCTCAGCACACTTCTTTCTCGAACTAAAGAAAAGCCTTGCAAGCTGGCCTGTCCTAAACATCCCAGAATTGCATTGCTCAATGATTTCGTAATCTCTTTTCCACAACCGAACACCCATAAAAATTTTTTCCTTTCCTTTTAGAATCAGCGGCAGGGAGCGATTAAGTGCTCCCTGCCCATTTAGTATTAACATCAGCCTGTCTGCGGAAGCTCAAATCTTGGAGTCGTATTGCCCGAACCTTTACAACAGCAACAAGGAACTTCCCAATTGATGCCGTCACTCAAGTTAGGTTTTCTCTCAAAAAACTTCCAGAAACAACAAATACTCTGCGACTTTCCTGTTCCGTTACAGTGAGCACATTTGCTACCCATAAAAATCACCTCCTTTCAAAGAATTAATTTTTGTTAGTAAATCCCGACTTCGGGATCATCCACCAAGCCCTCATAACCGCACCGCCAGCAAGTGCCCCTGACAGGGTTATCGAGCTTAGCCCACTTCTGCACACGATTAAGCTTGTGAAACTCGTCATAAGTCAAATAACGCACTTCTTCTTCATACGGCGCAGGATAGTAAGGCTCAAACTTCTCCATATCAGTTATGTTCTTCACCTGAGTCACCTCCCCGACGTTTTTAAGATATATCTTGTTTCTTCGTTTACCCACCAAACCCTCGCTGCCGCAAATGTCCCGCACTGCGTTGCTGGCATTTGGCCATAGTCTTTACTATGTGAGGACTTGCTTGCTTTAAACGTTTTTTCCATTCCTTCCTGAGTTGCTGTAACCGCTTCCGTTCTTCCTTCCGCTGCTCCCAACTCTTTGGGACAAAAGGATAAAAACGCAATAGAAGCTCCTGTTCTTCTTGCCGTAGTTTCCAGTATTCAGGAACAAGATAGGAACATAAAAGATTTATTACCTTCATTTTTTTCACCTCCTTTATACTGAAACTTTAGCATGAGGAGATTACATTCAGAGACGCCCCAGAGACACGGCAACTACATCAGGCATAGAAATTCTTCTATCCTGTTGAAAAATAAAGGATTAAAAAAAATAAAAAAGTTTAATTATTTTTGAAGAATTACTTGACCTGTTTCTATGGGGGAAATATTTTACGAAGGAATGATACTAATAACTGCTCTGGGAGGGATTAATCGGTCTTCTTATGGACAAGAATGTATTTTTCAAACACGCTTTCTTCATCTTCAAAATCATTGATTGACAGCTTTTCGCCATACCAATTGACTCTTGCTATGTGATATTCGCTCAGGATGGAATTCAACCTGCTCTTTATACGGGACAGGTTCTTTTTCTGCCTGTTTTTTGCATCTCTTCTTGATTTCTCTTCATCATAAAAAAGTCTTATGGCTGACGATACATTGCCGGAACATCCATGCTTCAAAAGATAGACGAGGAGTCTGTAAGGTTTTTCCTGTCTTGGCAATTCAGCCAAAGGGCCACCCATCCAAAAAACCAAATCATTATCAGTGTCTATAAAGAGCCTCTCTTCTTTATACTGGCTTAAATCCTTTTCATCTATGACATCAGTAGAATAAAGCGACTTCAGGACATACTGACAGCTTTTATCAAAAATCTTCGTATGTTTGGGAGAGACTGTATCCCCCGAGAGCTTAAAAAGATTGAGGCTCTCAAAAAGATGAAGCTTTGACCGTGTTTTAAGAATCAGCAAACCATTCTTCTGGTGCTTGGCAGGAATCTTGTCGCCGAACTTATCCTTCAAATCCCTGACATAATCATTGAATCTAATGATCACATCAATGAATTTAGCATTATCAAAAAAGCCTGCCTTTTCATTCAGTTTAACGAGATTCTTGCAGAATCCATGGTCTATTGGCTGACCCCTCATGCTCTCCAATATACTCTCAATAATTTTCTCATACATAGGAAGCAGACCGGCAATTTCCAAATTTTTCTCATCTAAATCAGAAGCAGTCTTTAAGAGAGGTGTCAATTTATCTTCGAGTATCTTAAAATTCCAGGATTTTTTGATTGCAGCCCTGATGTCTCTGACCAGTTTCCACCCTTCAATCTCTATGTCGAGAATATGCCTTGAACGGCCTAGAGGGATTAAAGCCTTGCAGTTCTTAAAACAGTCAATCGCCTTATCGATATCGTCTTTCCTGATGTAATAATTCGCTGATGCCATATAATGATTCTGAAGGACGCCTATATCGTCAGGATAAAGCCCTATCAATTTCTCATACAATGTCTTTGCCTGGTAATGGAATCCCTTTAACCTCAAAGCCTCTGCATAAAGGACTTTGTGCTTCTTAATATTCTGATATCTCTTCATTCCCTCTTTGAGATATTCAATTGCAGAATCGTAATCGTCTAAGTTCAGGAAGCACAGAGCAATCTCGCTGAAAAAATGCTCCTTGAGTTTCTTTCCTGAGAAATCCTGAAACAGACGTTCATAATATGGGACTGCCTGTTTCCACTGATGCCTTGAGTAAAAATATAATGCGTGCTCGGAAAGTTCAATAGGGTCATCAATCTTATGTGCGGGTTTAATATTATCTTCATTCATGCTGTCAATTATACCATATTAATCTAATGCCTTAAACGAGTTTAAGCATTAAGCAGAAATGAAAAAAGAGAGGATTGCCGTAAGGCTTCATGCCGACAGGCTCACGAAACTTATCCCGAAGGGACGCCTCCCCCCAGAAAACTACGGCATGGGAATGCCGTAAAAATCACGGTAAAGACACAACAAGGTTTAAAAATGCAGGAATAATCACGTCAGATACTATGAAAAAACCAATAGTAAGCATTGAAGAAATACTACTCGGAATCAACAGAGACAAAAACGGCAAGATAGCCATGACCAGCATGGACAGATACCAACAGCTAATTAACGACTGCGACTTCAGAACAAAAAACGAAATAGAGCTCGGAAACCTCAGAAAAAGAGAATACGAACAAATAGTGACCCTTGATAAAGAGGAATTCTCAAGAAAAGCAGCTTCGTTCAGTGATGGCGGGATAGAATTCTTAACAAACGTTTACAAAGGAACAAACGACCAACATCAATACTTCTGCAAACTCTACATACCAAAAATTGACTCATTTCTAGAATACAATCATCCAGTAAAAAACAAAAAATACCTCAAAATATTAGAAAAGTGCTGAGTCTTTTGTTAGCCTGCGGTTCTCTTGAAAAGAGAAAAATCGACTATGAGAGTCCGCAGGCTCGAAATAGTGGTTTTAGCAGGCAGGCTGTTGCGAAGCCCCAAAAGCTGAGCAATAGTAACAAAAGACCACTTAACAAAAAATTGTTAATCAAGTGTAAAACCTATAAACTCTTTCGTTCTCACTAAGCAGTTATCATGGATTTCAGCAACTATAAGCCAGTGCAGTATTACTCACCACATTTACAGCACTACATTTACAACCAAACAAAACACAGCAACACCCCACAGCAAAGCGGTGATTCAGGTTTTTCAATAGAAGATATACTGGAACAGGATTCAAACAAGCTTCTCGATAAAGTCGTGAACACAGCCCTCAGTCTAAGCTACAGACTCAGGCTCTACAGGGAATCAGGCTACTCCCTACAAAACAAGTGGAACGAACTGTCTGAACAAATCGGGGGGCTTTCATCATTCATGCTCGGATACAACATGAACATAGAAAGAAGAAAATCAATGCTCGAAAAAGAAAGGAACTCACTCGAGCTGCGGATGTTTGAAAATAAACATGAAACATGGAAAGACCTCAACGAACCAATAAGCTACTTCATAGAGCAATGGCACAAAAGACAGGAATTGAAGCAGGATAAGAAAATTCTGGGATAAAATGGACACAGCAGAAAGCACGAATGAGTTAATCCTGAAACTTGAGAGAGAATTTGGAAAGGACAAAGCCCAAAAATTAAAGTTAATACATTCAATAGGTGATGACGAGCGGAAAATAAGAATAGAAAAGATACTAAAGCTATCGGCAAACAAAAAGCTTGCGGACAGGCTTCTCGGCGACCAGATAATGCTACCCCCCTCTACAGAGGAAGAATGCGGGCAAGGAGAAATAACACTCGGAACAGTTTGCTACGGAAAGAATGCTGACGGAACAGACAGAGAACTTTATCCTCTCAATCTTTCCATGAATGATTTAAGACACCATGTCCTATGCACCGGTCTTACAGGAACAGGAAAAACAACGCTCGCCGAGCATATTTCAATCCAGCTAGCACAAAAAGAAATCAGTGTATTCGTCGTGGATTGGAACCGCCAATGGAAATCGCTATTAAGCCTTCCAGAAGACAAATATCCATTCGTGAAAGATATCAGGGTATACACCGTCGGAAGAGACATATCCCCGTTCAATTACAACCTCTTCTTCTCAGGCCCAAAAGAGATATCAAAAAGAAGCTGGATAGAAATAATCGCAGAAAAACCTTTGTCCAAGTCCCTGCTGTCAGGACAGGGATCAGGAAGCCTCATACTCAACGAAGCCGAAAACCTCCTCGAAGGATACGAACAAGGCAAACTCAAGATGCTTCCAAACATTGAGGACATCAGGAAACGAGTAGAACACCAATTTCTCAAAGGAAGGTCAGCACTCTGGAAAGACAGTGCAATGAGGGTCTTAGGTTCGCTGTGCAGGTCAAACACAAAAGAGCTATTCGGCTCAAGACACCCCATGAACATATCAAAAATGCTGGAAAGACCAGGGATAACCATCCTCGAAATGGACATCGAGCTACCGAACAGCCTAAGAATCCTATTCCAGGAAAGCCTGTTTTTGTATATTCTCCTCGACCTATTAAGCAAAGGCGAAACCGACAATCTCCGCCTATTCCTGATATGCGAAGAAGGCCAAAACCTATTCCCGACAAGCCAAGCAGAACAGCGTGTTGCAGGCGAAGTCATACAAAACCTATATCGAGAAGGCAGAAAATTCGGGCTCGGAATGCTAACACTCCTGCAAGAACCAAGCACCCTGCCAAACTACGCTTTCCAGTGCAAAACACAGATACACTTCGCAAACACAACCTACAACGACGTCCAGACAATCACAAACGGCCTCTTCATGAAGCCACACGAAATAAGATACCTTGACTATATCTGGGTCGGACAAGCAATAGCAAAAATAAAAGGCAGAACCAAAAACTGCCTGATAAAGACACCGCCACCCCTACCGCTAAGCAAAGTTACAGATGAAGAACTAAAAAAATACGCAGAAAAATGGAAAGAGAAAAACTCAAAATAATCTACGAAGAATTAGACGGAAAACCCCTGAGCTATCAATATCTTGAGAAATCAGAAGCTATAAGGATTAAGAAACTGCTCAAGATAATTCCTGAACTCAAGGAGTGGACATCAATCCAAAGGATAGCGAAACATATCGGCGGGAAAAGAATATCAACAACACAAACAATATACAAGCTCGCAGGAGCAAAGAAGATACTTCTCGACGATAAGGCGATAGCCGAAGCCCCAATCGTCCTCATCAGGAAAGAAAGCTACACCCAAAGGAACAATCTAAAAAGAGAGAAATACCTACGCCCCCCAATCCTCATAAAAAGTCCGTAATGTTAACAATAGGGGGGACACACAATAAATAACGTAGTTATTTATATGTTAACAATGAAAAAGGAATTAAGCAATAGGATAGAATATATTCTTTTGAAATTCTGGGAAGCTAAAACTAAATCCATCTGTCTGTGTAATCATATCTTCCAGCATGTTTTTATGAAAATTATTTCCCATAAGCCTAACCTTAAAATATGCTTCGATATCAAGAGAAAAATATTTTAGAACTTCCAACATCACATCCAATAATCTTGTTGCCTTAGCATACGTATTAAAACCCATGTTTCTCAAGTCATATAAAGAAAAAAGAGAATCCCTATAATTTAGTTTCCCCCTCAACCGATACAAACAACTCAAATAATTAGCATTAGGCATTCGGCTGAAATATGTATCTCTAATCTGACGAGCCGCTCTTGTCCTAAAATTCTGATACCCTGCCCTTCTCACTTCCTTCATAGCCTCTTTAAACAGAGGCGACTCTTCCCAATACCACCTGTTTGTTCCTATAAGATATGACAAAACACCACTCTTGTAATCAAACCCATTCAATGCTGTTCTGTTCAATATCTGCTTATCATAAGTAAACGCAGGGAGAAATTCGCTACTTCCATTAATAATCTGATGGGTATTCCAGCTAGCATTATCATATCGAAAAGTAACGTTAAAAGGAAACGCAAGCTTGTCACAGACAATGTCATAATTCCTATAAGTTTTAGAATGAGTAGCAAGAACGCTCCTATTATGAAGATATATGAAACAGGCAGCAAAAGAATAAGAAGCATAATAAAAAGCCATGCCGCCTAACTGAATATACGGAACACGCTGCTCCTCTGGAAGCTCAGAAATCAATTTAACATTGTTCATAAGCTTATAACCAAAGAAAAACTGCTCAAACAAAAATTGCTTATCCGCATTATTAAGAACGAGCTGGTTTCCTCCCAATCCGGAATAAACAGCAATTCTCCAATCTCTGAAAGCCTCATAATCTCGAACATCTAAAAGCGACAAAACAGAATAAAGATAATTATACATACTCGGAAGAGCAAACTTCTTTACTTCACCCCCAATTGAATCATAAAAAGCCATAGTCCTACCTCCTCTAAAAAAGAAACAATCCAATGTTTATTATTATATCGCTAATTCAAGTGATAATTAAGTGCAAACTTCTTATATTCTTCCCGCCTCTACTCCTTAATCAAAACATAAGTGAATGTGTCGCTAACGCAAAAAAGGAGGTTTTGCATGGACGAATTGCTTTACTTAACTGAACCAGTGATTACAGAAACTCAATGCAAAGTGTGCGGACAATTCTACGAACCCAACGAGGGAGACGAAGACACGTGCCCACACTGCGGAGAAATCCAAAGATACCGCTAAAAAGAAAGGAGGCAAACCATGTGCGTAAGGATATACCTTACAAACCTAGCGCAGTATAACGCAGGCAGGCTCATAGGGAAATGGCTCGATCTCCCCCTCGAAGAGGAGGAATTGAAACAAGCCTTCCAAAAAGTCTTAGGCAATGATGAAGAGCATTTCATCACAGACTACGAAGCAGACTTCCGCATAGAAGAATACGACAACGTGTGGGAACTCAACCGCTTCGCAGAAAGCCTTGAGGCACTTGATGAGCACGACCAAGAAAGGCTCATCTACCTCATCGAAAGCATCGGCTACAAACGAGAAGAAGCACTCGACCACATCGACGACGTCACGTTCTACAAAGACATGACACTCGAAGATGTCGCTGAAGAACTCGTAGAAGAAGGATGCTTCGGAAACATCGCCGAAAACATCAAATGCTACATAGACTTTGAACGGATAGGCAGAGACTTATCCTGTGACGGCTACCACGAAACAAACAAAGGCACATTCCACTGCGCATAAAAAACAAAACTCCTGGGCAAGAGAAAAAACTGCCCGTTTTATTTTCTACCCCAGCGAACAGCAGTAAAATTTGCCCGATATCTTTAAATATGGAATAAATCTATAGTCAGCATGAGTATGTTCAAATGCAAAAAATATCTCCGACAAAAGAAACTAAAGCACTAATATTTCTAAAAAGTGCCGCAATAAAACTAACACGCATCATTACTTTCTGGGCACTGTCAGCTTTAACGGCTTACACAAGTTACACAATGGATCAAATAGGGATAAATATTTTGGTCCCCTGTATCTCAGTTATCATATACAAAGTAGCATTTAACACATCCTGGGGACAAGCATTTGGCAAAGCATTTCTTATCTTTATATTGGGTTCTGCAATTTATTATTTTGTATTTTTGCAGCACCATCTAATTAGACTTCTCGGTAATTTAGGCTACTGAAATCATACCCATTTCCCTCCTCAAGTGCTGATTAAGTGTAAATCATATTAATTCTGTCCGTATCTACTCCTTAATCAAAACAAATTGTGCCAAAACGAATTTACGAAAGGAGGTGTTTAGGTGTGGATACGCAAAGACCAGATGTTAGGCATTGAGGAAATATTGGACTGGGTAGACCTTAACGGAGAAATCTGGGTAGACGTCCCAGAGAAAGGAGAAAACCTATGTGGAACAAACCCACAAATGAAGAACTCGCAAAACTCCCACGAATGTATTCAGGTGAAAACGTGCCCCTGAAAAAGAAAGTGATACACATGCACTTTTTCATCGCAGGATGCGACTGGTACGCCACAGAATACGACGCCGAAGATCAGATATTCTTCGGCTTTGTCGTTCTCAACGGCGACCTGCAAAATGCGGAATGGGGAAACTTCAGCCTGCAAGAACTAAGCGACGTAAGAGTCAAGTTTCTTGAGGTCGACAGAGACCTATACTGGGAACCCAAACCAGCAGAAAACGTAAACCTCATTGCAGAGGCACAGTGCTGGTAAAAACACACAAAGTTGCTGGAAAATAACTCAAAACCAGCCCCTATGAAGGCGAAAAACCTATCTAACTTGTCTCAATAATAGGGATAAGGACAACAGCGGGGAAAAGCCAAAAACAACAACACTACCAACGAAACTAATTCGGGGGAACCTCCTGGGCAAGAGAAAAACTGCCCAACCTATTCACAAAACAAGAAAGGAGGAAAGTTATGGCCTACACGCCGGAACTAACCTACGAGAACAGCTCAGCACTCAGAAGGATAGCATGGATGCTCGGCAAACCAATGACTTATGCACACGACTGGTGCTTCAAAGAACTAACGAAACACCTCGACGCAAAAGCCATCTGCCAGACATGCAAAGACCCTTCACGATGCGAGACCTGTCAATTCCAGAGAGGGCGGCAGTAATGCCCCCTCACCCTTTATACTCAACAGAGGCAGATAGATGGAGGCAACATAAAATGGCAAAAGAAAAACAGACACAAGCATACAAGGAAAAACAGCCGAACTTTAAGAAAAAGATTTGGGCAAGCAAAGACGGCCAGTGGCTCATTATCGAGACAATAAGGACGGATTTTGTCCATGCCAATTATCTGGACAAGGTAATGTCTAAGGGTGGCTAAGATGGGCGAAGAAACGCTTGAGGAACGATGCAAGACAGCAGTCTTAAGGATATCCAACGACGTCAAAGAAATAAAAACTTTGCTGGGACACTTCATTGAAAACTACAGAAGCGACTACTACGAAGCACTAGACGGCATCAACTACCAAAAAACACTCAAAGACTACTCAAACAAACAGCACTGATTAAGTGCAAATCTTTTATTCTTTCCTTCTTCTTTTTTTCTTCATGCCGGACATAAAGGCCATACTCAAAAAAATGTGGAACAACCTCGAAGAGCAGAAGCAGAACATTGATTCCTTCTCTAAAACTCAGAACGCAACAGCAACAGACCTCTACCGCACAAGACAATACGCAGAGCTGATAGAAAAGAATCTCGAAAGACTCAGCTGCTACCTCAATGAACACAAGAAGATAAACCCGCAAGACAGCCAGGAATACGCAAGAAACCTCAACAACATCTCAATACAAACCAACATAATCAAAGCCACACAACAAGCAATGAACGACCAAATCGGACACCTCAGAAGAACAGAAGACATACAAGGAAAAATATGCGGAAAAATGGTATCACTCAAAAAAGAGATCACACGCCTACTCGAAAAAGCAGAAAAAATATTACAACAACGAGGATAAAACAAAAATGATAACATTCAAAGAACTAAGCACACCCCTAAAAATAGCAACAATATCAGCATGGATATACGCAACAACATTCATAATCGCATTCCTAACAGGACTAATAACCGGACTGATAGAATGAGCACAAGACAACCACAATAGAAACAAATAAATACCCCCTCAGCCTACAAATAACAAGCTAGGCGTAAAACCAAACAAGACCTTCTGGGGCATTCAACCAAGCCCCACAAGCCCGGACGGGGCATACTTGTTCTGGTTTAATGCGCCATGCAAAATTTAATAAGGTGAATTACCTTGAGGTGGTAACATGGCAGAAAATGATATATATGGGAGTAAGGATATTTATGAGAAGTTTCTCGATAATTTGTCTGAGCTTTTGGTAGAGCCTTCTAAGCGAAGTGGTCGTAGGGGCTGTAATGGAAAGTATTGGTGTAAACATTCAGGGAATTTGCAGTATTTCCTTAAACTAGATTCTTACTTGGCGGCGAAAGACCTTTCCTTCGTGAGGCGGATAAGGGTGTTTAAGAGCCTCTTGTTACTGTGCCACGTGCTTGAGAAAGACCTGGCAGAGTGCGGCAAGGACGATTTAAACAAGGCTATGGCCTTTATGCACGGTGTATATAAAAGTCCCCAGAGCAAAGAAACCTTCATCAAGACCACTAAATACATCTGGAAAATCCTCTTTCCCGAAACAGACGAAAAAGGCAGACAGGACGAGACAATCGTTCCCTACGCTGTAAGGCATCTATCAGCAAAAATTGACCGAAGCAGGCAAAAGATGCGAAAAGACAAGCTTAAATGGGAAGAGTTTGAGCAAATAGTAGATTACTTCAGTAACGACCCAAGAATACAGGCATACTTGACGCTGAGCCTGGAAAGCCTCGCAAGACCACAGGAGCTCCTATACGTCAGGATAAGAAACGTTGAGCTATTTGAGAACTATGCAAAAGTATTCATAAGCGAGCACGGAAAAGAAGGTATAGGCCTCTTGCAGTGTATAGACAGCTATCCCTACCTCCTCAAATGGCTAGGCGTCCATCCGGCAAAAAACAGCCCCGAAAGCTTTCTGTTCGTCAATACAGGCAACACCAACACCCTAAGACAGCTAAAGCCTACAAACATCAACAAGATGATAAAGAAAGCCTGCAAAGACTTAGGCATTAACAAGCCCATAACGTGCTACAGCCTCAAAAGAAACGGAGTCACGATGAGAAGGTTACGGGGAGAAAGCGACATGGAAATCCAGCACGCCGCAAGGTGGACAAGCACAAAGCAACTCAAAACATACGACCTATCTAGCCAGGACGAGGCCATGAAGCTCGCACTTGAGAAAAGAGGCATAATCACGACAAGCCTAAAAAAGGCAGAGCAACAAAAGGCCAAAGAGTGCCCGTTCTGCAAAGAAAGCGTCGGTTTTTCAGAAACTGTATGCCCCAAATGCAAGCACGCCCTCAACTACAAGGCAGTAAAGCTTGAGCAAAAAAAAGACGAAGAAATTTTCAAGCTAAGAGAGACAATAACTGAGATGCAGGCCAGTTATGAAAAGATTAAGGAACAGATAATGATGGAGCTTGTGCAGACAATCCAGCAGAACAAGAACGCTCAAGTCACCTAAGAGAACTCGCAGGAAACCGCTCATCAAGAAGCTCTTCAAACAAAGCAGTCAACTGCTTGCCTTTACTTATTTCTTCTCTTAAAGCTCTGTAGTGCCAGGGCTGAACCCGAAAAGAAATATTAACCTTTGCCACCATAACCACCCGAATATCCGTCAGGATCATTCCGTTTTCCACATATCGAATAAAAAAGCTTCTGCTTCTCGGCAGGCAAATAATGAAGATTAGCCTTAACAAAATCATCAATAGAGCTAAAACCCTGCTCTTTTGCAAACTTCTCAGGCTCTTTCTTATCCATAACGAAGAAGTAGTAACAGCGAAGCTTAAAAGATTTACACTCAAATATATTCTAAAGAACACCTAAAGAAAAAGTGAGCAAAAAAAAGAGGCTTAGGCGATGCAGAAATAGTCATACACCAGCTGAACTTCGTCCTCACTCAGCTTCTGCTCCTGATAAAAAAACCAATCGGTAAAATAATAATAGCCGTAAAGAATTTCTTTGGTCTCCTTATCACGATAAAGCAAAAAGCCATCGCCTGGCCCTCCCCAAGAAAGCTCAATCTTGACAACCTCATACACGTCAACAGCCAAAGGATCAAGAGGCTCATCCTCGCAATACCCCTTGTTCAGGTCGTCAATCCTGCTCTCAAAATACCTGCTCATCTCCCTAACATTTTCTTCATCACTCACGTCGAACACCTCCAAAGATTTTTCTGCGGTCTTTGGAGGACATGAGTGAAACGGCACGTCAAGCAGACCTCTCATTAAAGCTTTAGGACAAGCCTGTCCGACCCCACAACTCAGGGGAAAAGCTTTAAGAAAAGAGCGTCTGCGTGTGCCAAAATCTGTCACTACAAAAAAGTATTTATCCCAAAAATCAAAAAGTTATCCATTAACAACAACCTCTTTCTAATAAAGTGGTCTTTGAGTGTAAATAAAATAAAGCCGGTTTCTTATTTATAAATAAAAAAGATGGTGGACATAGACCTCTACGCATGGATTATCAGAGGAACGAGGAGGACGGCTATAGTCAAAGCAATGGAAAAACCCATGAGCCCATGCCAGATAAACAAGAAAAGCAAAGAGTATAACGAAAAAATCAGCCTCAACAATACTTCAGATACGCTCAGAAGCTTTGTCAGGAAAGGACTAGCAACATGCCTCAACGGAGAAGCAAAAACAGGAAGGATATATCAGCTAACACTTGCGGGGGAGGAAATAAGAGAAGAATTGATGAAAGGGTAGAATTAAACATTCTGTTCTAACATTTTATTATGACGACTTAACTCCTATTTTAGCAATCGAAACCTTATAACCATAAGCCTTCAACTGTCCGTAAATCTGCAACAGCGAAACTTTGCTGAAGAATGGAAAAATATCCTTAACTCCTTTCTTAACTTTGCTAATTACAGCAAAGACAACCTCATAATCTGAACTCCTGATTTGGACTGTTTCACTGAATTTCCATCCCGAAGGAAGCTTCTTGTTAGCCTCTTTCAGAAACCCTAAATCAGTCAATAACAGATATGCTGAATTGTGCCCTTGAAAAAAGAGATGACTCAAACAAGCAGAGCCACGAAATCTTTTTACATGAACAAAATCTTTTTTATCAATAAAAAGGTCACAAAGCTCAACCTTATTATGACCCCCTCCATAGTGGATGAACTTCATATCCATCAACAAACATTTCTGCTTGTTAGCATCATAGACTTTTTTGTTATAATCGCCTTCATACTCGCCTTCATGCTCCGGAAACTTAAAATTGCTGTATTCAGGTATATTACTTATATCAGCAGAAACCGAATTGGCATAATCAGTATCAATCTTGAACCATTTTCCGGCATTCAAAAGATATGTAGCACCGTCCTTGCCGTTACGCTTAATCTCGTAATTGATACATTTGTAAAGAGGCCATGAATAAATCGGCTCTTCACTATCTGAACTGAGACATAAGACAGCTTTGCGCTTAAGCCAACCTACACTAATTTTATCTTTCAATTCTTTATCTGGAGGCAAAATATCCCTAATATCAATATCTTCCTTAACCTCTTCATCAGAAGGCTTATACTTGAAACCATGAACAAGCTCCCAATCAACAACCTCAGGGATAGCCAAAAATAATTGTTCAAGATTCTTCTCGTGAATAGCTTTGACAAGCAAGCTATCAAGCTCATCGTTGAGAACGGCATTCTTGACATCTGCAATGTGGTCAACCCAGGGAAACCTTTCTTTATAAGTCTTTTCAGCAAACTTTTTCAAGAGTAAAGCAGAGAAGTCAGGCAGGCCATCAACCTTAACAGGAATACTGACATGCAAAGACACAGCTCCCGAAATCTGTTTGCCAAGCGACGGATCATTTGATAATCCGGTAACAGCATTCAAGATATCCCTATCAATATTCAACCCGAAATTATCAACCGTCCCAACCTGGCTCGTCTGAACTTTTGAATGCCTGACAACAGTATCAAGATTCTTGATATCAACACTCCTAATTTTATCCACATCAATACTGTTAAGCGCAACCTTCAAACCAAAATTATCCTCGACAAAATTAAGATTTAAGAAACTCCGTCCATAGCCAAAGGTGAAAGCAAAAATCCTCCCATCCTGCTTCACGAGCAAAACAGAGGAACTGCTTGAATTAAAAACATTCTCAATCTTATCTTTCAGGAATCCATCAAAAAAACTAAGCCACTTTGGAAGAAAAGACTGCGACCCCTTGACATACAAAATCATCTCATCATCAGCAAAACCATTAATAGAATAGGCTGTCAGCACAGATTCATCCTTCAATGCATCCCCAAAATCAGAACAGGTATCCCTGAAAAGATAAATACACAACCTGCGCTTCTTGTCTTTAGTTTTCTTTTTAGTCATAACTTATTCACCCACAGAGAATCAAATACTGTTTTTAAACCTTATTGAGAAAACGGGATAAACCAACTAACATGACCAAGCTCAGAACGATTCAATTCTTCCTTGTATAAACGCCAGCTTGGTATAAATTTGTCCAAATAAGCCGTGAAACGACCATTATGCCTACGTTCCAGAAGATGAACTATCTCATGCACGACAATATACTCAGTAAAATGCTGTGGCTTCTTCGCAAGCTCAAGATTCAACCAAATCCTTTTTGCATCCCTATTGCAAGTTCCCCACTTAGTCCTCATCTTCTTAATTCCAAATCCATCAACTTTAACTCCAAGAAGCTCCTCATATTTAGCGATAATTCGTGGCACATACTCTTTCATCTTTTGACGATACCACTCATCTAATATCTCACGTCTTTTATCCATTCCAGTATTAGGGCGGATATACAATTCTAAGGTCTCATGTTTCAAATCCACAACTGGCGGGGCATTATGCTCTATGACCTTCAGCAAATAACGTTTACCAAAAAAGTGATGACTTTCCCTAGAAACAAAATCTCTCTTCGATTCTCTGCGTTGATTGCGAAACCTGCTTTGCTGTTTCTTAATCCAACCAAGCTTTGAAATGGCGAAAATTCTCAGAGTGTCCATATTTATACGCAAAGGAGCGGAAATACGCACCCTGCCAGTCGGAGGATAGACGCTAAGGTGCACATTCTTAATGTCCTTACGCACGACATCCAAACAGATATCTTTAAGCTTGATTTGTTTTGTCTCAGTAATCATTTTGCTGTTTTATGATTGAAAATATTTTTTCTACTTCCTGTTCATCTTTTAAGATTTTGAATATTGCTGCTTTTATCTCGTTTTCCTTATGTGGATTGCCTTTCCAGTCAGCCTTCTTAACTTTCATAATCGCATCGTCTATTCTGAGAGCAATCTCCTCATCCTTACCAAGATTATTGTATAATGCCCGCTGTGCATGAGTTTGAATGCCAGCAGGCAAATCATCACGAGTCATACTGGTCACTCTCTTAGCCAAATCAGCAATCTTCTTCAGATACTCTGCATACTCAACAGCCTTATTCTTTCGTTCTTTGATGATTTCATTCAAAAGCTTAGACATCTCATCAAAATAAGCAGGATCAATCAAATGCTCCCTGATAATTTTTCTCCTGACATTATTCTCAATAGTCTCAGCAACAGCTTCCTGACTACTCTTTATACCATTTGGCAAATTATTAATAGCATCAGAAATACCGCTCTTCACAATAATATCAAGCAACGTCTGGTCACCGAAAGGATCAATACGCTTGCTTTCCTCAGCCTCGATAAACGTATCAATCAAATGACGCATATCTGCTTCATACGTCTTCAAATCAAGAGTCTCACCGCTAGCTTTCCTGATTTCTTCTCTCAGATTCAGATAAAAATCAACATCCTTCTTGATATCTGCAATTTCTTTCTCTGAATATCCGGCTTCTTCCATCTCTGAAGAAATATTTGCATAAGCCCTAATCAACGCAACTGCATGCTTATAAAGAGCTGTGCGCCTCACTTCATTTGCCTTTAAATCATCCGGATTCTCAGGGTCACCACAGAAATAACGGATATATGCCAAAGAATCCTTTGGCGGAGCAACTGGTTCACAAATCAAAGCAATTTCTTCCAAAGCATTATCTAAACGCTCTCTGCCAACCTCTAAACGGTCTTTTAACAAAACGTCCACATCTTCCTTCTGAAAATCATCATAATCAAGCTCTGACGTATAGACAGCAACTGCATCCTCAACCTTCCTGAACAAATCCTTATAATCCACGATATAACCGAACTGCTTATCATCAGTATCCAACCGATTCACACGACAAATCGCCTGAAACAAACCGTGGTCTTGCATATTCTTATCAATAAACAGAAAACTACAAGGAGGAGCATTAAACCCAGTAAGAAGCTTAGCAACCACAACAAGAAGCTTCATGTTCGCAGGCTCATTAACAAACTTTCGCTTCGCATCATCCTCATACTTCTCAGTAGACTTCCCCCCGAGAAGAGAAACATAAGTATTGTAAATAAATTCTTTTTCAGTCTCAGTATTCTCGCCAGTATCCTCAGTAGTTATGTCACGAGTAGAAGGATTATACGAAGTGATGATTGCACACTTACCCTTAAGCTCTGTGCCCTGAAAAATCTCAAAATACCTGCAAGCTTCATAAATACTGCCAGCAATCAAGATAGCATTGCCCAAATCAGAACTGAGACGAGGCTTAACATTAAAATCAAAAATGATATCGCTGACAATCTTATTCGAACGAGAACGGGAACTAAGAACTCTTTGCATAGTGCCCCACTTCTTCTTAAGCTCAGACTTCTGAAAGTCATTCAAGCCCTTAGTCTTAGCCTCAAACCACTCATCAATTCTTTCCTGAGACGTAATCTTCTGGTCAATGTCTCTGGCCTCATAGACCAAATCACGAACAACCTCGTCCTCAACCGCCTCATTAAACTTATACGTATGAACATACTTTCCAAAGACTTCCATGCTTGTCTTTCTATCCTGCTTAAGAAGGGGCGTTCCAGTAAAACCGAAAAAGATAGCATTCTTCATAATAGCTTTCATGACCTTATGCAGCTTACCCGACTGAGTCCGGTGACACTCATCGACAAAAACAAATATCTCGCCAACAGTCTTTGTCGGGCCATTCTCAATCTCTTCAATGAACGCCTTAAAATCATCAACATCCCGCTTCCCAAACTTATGGACAAGAGAACATAACAAGCGAGGTAAAGTATTGCCCAACTGCTTCATCAAATCCTTACCGCTCTTAGTCCTCACCATATCCTCGCCTACATCATTGAATACCAGCTCAATCTGCTTATCCAACTCATCACGGTCAGTGATAATCACAACACGGGCATGAGGATTATTCTCCAAAATCCATTTCGCAAGCCAAACCATGACCAGACTCTTACCGCTTCCTTGCGTGTGCCAAATAATACCGCCTTCTTTTTGTCTGACGTATTTCTGCGCTTCTTTAAGCCCGAAATATTGATGCGCCCTAGAAAGTTTCTTCACTCCACCATCAAAAAGCACAAAATCATAAACTATCTCTAAGAATCTGGTTTTGTCGCACAGTATCAAGAGATACTTATCAAGCAAGTTCTCAATATCACTCTTTTCTTTCCATTTCATGAAATATTTTTCAGTTGTTCCGACAGTGCCATACCGCAAACCTTCTGAATCATTCCCTGCAAAAACAAACTGGACAGTAGAGAAGAAAGGCTGAATAAACTCTTTCCTCTGATTAACAATGCTTTGCCTGATGCCATCCCCAACAGAAACAGTACTACGCTTAAGCTCTAATACAGCCAAAGCGATACCATTGACATAAAGTACAACGTCAGGCCTCTTATCGTGTTCGCCCTGAACAGTCACTTCTTCTGCAATACCAAACTGATTCTTGTCTGGATTCTTCCAGTCAATAAGCTCAACAGTCTCGAATTTATCGCCGACCTCAGCCTTTACATTCACGCCATAACGAAGAATCTCATAAACGTTCTTATTATTGTTATACAAGCTCTCGTTGTAATTATTCGCAGTGGTTCTGAGCTTTCCGATAGCCTTAGTTATCAAGGAATCGCTATATCCCTTTTTCTTAAGATAACTGCTCAGAATTTCCTCTTCGATGTTGCTATTGTTCAGGCGATCCTCCCAGCTACCGAGATAAGCGTAATCAAGCTTACTTTTATCTGTAAAAAGCTTCACCACACGATTCTGTGTTTTACGTTCGACATCTCCAACTTCGCTCATATTAACCTCGTTTTTCCAGTAAGCAGTTCCTGCATCATACCCTGCTTAATCATCCTGTATTTATTTAACTTCTGCTCCAAATCCTCAATCTCAACATCCATATCAGAAAGGACTTGAGCAATAGCGGATTGCTCACTTTTTTCAGAAGGAACATCAATTTCAATTTTATACATTTCTGATTTATTCAATTTTGCTCTAGTTCCACTAGCTAAGAATCTCAATATGTTCTTGTGAACCAACGAATAAAATATAAAACCCTGATTAAAGTTAGTTTTTGCTTTTAAAATATGTGCGTGATTATTCACCCAGCACTTACCAATCATTCTATAAGCAATGGGTCGGTATTCGTACTCATCAAAATAGCCACCATCTTCGGCAATTAAAATAATGTCATCATCAACAACATAATCGTTTACGTAATCCAAAACTCCATTTGCTCCACAATAAGGAATATCTCCTTGCATTTTTGACCTTTGGTTATCATTCAATGGGACTCTTAAATTATCTATACAATCTGTTGTTTCTTTGATTGTCTTCACTTCCCATTCACCGCTAAATCCAGGCAATCTTTTTTTTCCTGTGAGAAGCTCCTGCATTGCACCTTGCTTAACATTCCGCTTCTTTAAGAGAATTTCATCCAAGTTGGCAATCAACTTATCAATATCTGATAGGACTGTGGCGATAGATTTTTGTTCTGCATTAGTGGGCGGATGAGGAATCTTCATGTCAGCAATCATTTCCATTCTGACTGAATCCACAGAAGACTTAGCCGTCATCTGCATTATCCTGTTTAAGAAATGATTGCTAAAATATAAATAGAAAAAATATCCGTCTAATTTCTTTTTGAAATCACTAATTTTGTATACACGCTGATGAAAATCAAATTTTCCTTTTATATAATGAAACACTTTTCCTGTGCCAACACCATCGCCTGCTGTTAAAACAGCTTCCCCATCAAAGGAATAACTATTTATTCTCTCAACAGTTTGAGAGCGGACAAAAAATGGGAAGTCCCCATCATCAATCTTGTCTTGAGTATTCTTTGAGCCAGTAGTTATTGATGCAAGCTGACTAATACTATCAACTTCCCATTCTTTTGGAATAACTCCCACATCTGTTTTTCTGTAGCCTTTTGGGATTTCTGCGATTGCTACCATTTGAACCCCATTTTTTTTAGATGTTCATCAACCTTGCTTGATAGCGTCTTTGTCTCTTGGGTCAACTTAGGAAGCGGTGTATTATACCTTTCTACAAGCTCTTTAATCCTTCCAGCTAGACGCTGGCTAATGCGATTCATCTCAGTCTTCACATCTTTCTCAAGACTATCCATCCATTTTGTCTCAACGACAATCTTCTTTATCTCGTCTTCAGTAAGAGAGGGGTATTTCTTTAGAATCTTTCCTTCCAACTCCTTGAGCGAAGCCTTTATCTGTGCGCTAAAATCAGCTTCCTCATCAAGCAATTTAAGATAAGCATTCAACATATCCAATTCTTCCTTATCATCCTCATTCGTCTTGCTTAACTGCTTAATCCGTGCCTGAAGGCTTTTCTTGCTTATCTTGTCCTTCTCGCCAATCACTTCAGAAAGCAAGCCTTCATCTCCGCCATTCTCTTCACGCATCTCATCCATCTTTGAAACAACATCATCTTTCTTAGCAGTAAGCTCATCAAGCTCAGCCTGCTCTTCAGAAAAGTATATCTGAATAAGAAGATGGGGAGGAATCAATCTACCCTCAAGACCTTCAATACCAGCGACCTCTTTTTGTTTAGTTCCGTTCTTTCCCTTGCTTTCCTTAATTATTCTCGTCACTTCTTTTCCTGCTTTCCAGCCATCACTTACAAGCGCATAGACATCGTCCTGCATGACCTCAGACCAGTAAAGCATCAAGTGCTGATATACGTCATATTTATCAATCAACTTCAAATTAGAAAAAGCGGACAACAAATCCTCTGAAAGCTCATGAATTAATTTCTTAGGCTTATCCTTAACATCAATCTTTTTCAAATTATCAACATTCTTGTTTCTCCAACGAGAAAAAACACTATGTGTTTTTTTGCTATAATCAGTAAATTCTGGATGAGAAAAGATAGTGTTCTTTATCTCGTCATGCTCTATCAACAGCCTGCAATAGTTCGTTCTGCTTGCCTTAGCAAACAACTTCTTTCTCAGCGAGGGATATACTTCCCAATAGGCTTCCAAAGCGTCAATATCAAAGTCGGGAATGTCACCAAGCAAATGAGCCTCAATATCCTGAATGTCTTCAGCTTCGCTACTATCAACATAACGGGGGATATTAAGATTAAACTCGTTCTTCTGCTCAATCTCGGAATGGCTTACCATGCGACTGTATTTATCAATCTCTACCTGTTTATTGAAAACGTCAACAATCTTGTGGATATCCTGCTCACGCAAACGATTCTTATTACCATCCTTAACAAAACCCTTGCTTGCATCAATCATAAAAATACCCTTACGATTATCCGCATTCTCCTTATCGAGAACAATGATACAAGCAGGAATGCCTGTACCGTAAAACAAGTTAGGCGGTAACCCGATAATACCCTTAATGTAACCCCTCCGGATTATATTCTTACGAATCTCGGCTTCTGCGTTCCCCCGAAACAAAACACCATGAGGCAAAATAACAGCACCTTTACCCTTGCTCTTAAGAGACTTCAAGATATGCAACAAGAAAGCATAATCACCATTCTTATTAGGAGGGATTCCATAATCCTTAAAACGCCCATAGACATCATTGACTGCATCAACGCCACTGCTCCATGACTTGAAAGAAAATGGGGGATTAGCAACAACAAAATCAAAAGTCTTCAACCGTCCATGCTCATCCAAAAAAAGAGGAGTAGAAAGAGTGTTCTCCTTTTTTATTTCCCTCGTAGGACAGTTATGCAAAATCATATTCATATTAGCAAGGCCAGCGGTTGCAGTATCATTCTCCTGCCCATAAATAGACATTCCAGATTCAGACTCGTCAGCGACTTTAAGAAGCAAAGACCCCGAACCACAGGTAGGATCATACACAGTAGTCGAAGGCTTGGTCTTGGAATTAATACCGATAACCTTTGACATAATCCTACTGACCTCGGCAGGAGTATAGAACTGCCCTTTACTCTTACCGCTCTCAGTAGCAAAATTACGCATCAAATATTCATAAGCATCGCCAAGAATATCATCTCCTTCAGCACGATTCTTGCTGAAATCAAGAGCAGGATTCTCAAAAATAGCAATCAACTTAGTGAGACGGTCAACCATGCTTTTCCCGCTACCCAACTTATCAGGATTAGCAAAATCAGGCATCTCTGAAAGCTTATTCGCCTCAGCAATCGGCCCAATAATCTTCTTATTAATATCATCACCGATAGTAGGCTTACCCTTCAAAGCAACCATATCCTTAAAACTAGCCCCTTTAGGAACAGTAATCGGCGCATAAGGAACACCAGCATACCTGTCAGATACGTATTTGATGAACAAAAGAACCAAAACATAGTCCTTATACTGCGACGCATCCATACCGCCACGAAGCTCGTCACAGCTCTTCCAAAGAGAACTATATAACTCAGATTTTTTTATCGCCATTTTTTTACTCGTAGCCTATTTCTCGTATTCTTTCTTACGCCTGTTCGTGAGCATAAAGTCTTAGGGAAAGAATATATTATTTGGATTTTTTCTGTTTTTTATCTTTCAACCGTTCAATATAATCGATGACATTTTTAATCTTGTTCCAATTGAATACTTCTTCGGTGACTTCATTAGTATGCATTATTGGATTTCGAATAGGTTCTATTTCTTTCGTATCTAACTCCATGCTTTTCCGAAATCGCTTCTTAGTTTCATGACTTTTCAGTATTTTTAAATCAATAATTTCTCCTAGATGAAAGAGGAATAAATAATTCAAATAACTCTTGTTTTGAACAATTTTGCCTTTTAAGACATGTCTTTCTTCTGCCTGTTTTCTTAATCCCTTCATATTCTTAATGGTGTCTATAATTTCATCCTCTTCATCCGAAACACCTTTTTTCAAATCGCTCTCGTCAATCTTACAAATCCTTATGTATTCTCTAAACATGTTTTCCAAGATGAACAAATCTTGATACACTAAGGTGTTTTTATACGAAAGCTGTTTGAGTTTTTCCTTCAAGCTATTCCTTACTTTGCGATTACTTATTGTTTCATTAATTTTGTTCTGGAAATCCTTTGCTCTTCTATTTCTACTATTTTCCATTCTCACTTCGTAGGCAGGCCTCTTATCCATGTCAACGTCCCCTTCGTCTTTTTCCGCGTTACGCCAGGGGGTCCAATCCCCCATTATGATGCTTTGAACTTTCTTTAATTCCGCAAGAAATGCTCGATAAAGGGGGTCGTCTTTGATAATTCCTTCCCTTGAACTTGTAAACCTGTCAATCTGTTCGTCTTCCAATCCATTGACATGTACCTCTCCATACAAATATTCCTCTGCAAGCATTTTACTTGTAATCTCTTCAAATAGATTTTCCTGTCTGAGCCTGCCATTGCAGAACAAATTTATGCTTGCTTTAAACTCCTCGCTTGAACCCCTTAGCAGCAAATGCTTGGGATGCTTCACCGATGCTATGAACCCTTCCATTTTAATGTTCTCTTCTCCAAATTTAAACGCAGTTTTTTCTATCACTTTGTGATTTGCAAGGTTCTTATACGAATTTTTTCTCTCTTTATCTTCCTCGCCTAAAAACCATATAAATTGCGTATTATCGTTCAATTCCTGCAAGTCTTTTTTAGAAATTTTTTTAGAATTTACTTTAATTTCAAATTTGTCATTCTTTTTCATGCTGAACATAAAATTGAATTGCGTTGCGATATATTTTCTAATTATTTCTTCTTTATTTTGCCTTGTTTTTAATTCCTCAAAAATGATTTTTGTTCCAATGCGTTTATTGAAAGATTCTAAATCTTTTTTTGATAATTTCCCCAACTCATATTTGCCGTCCTTCTTAATCTCGCTATCAAGTTTAGTATTATTAACAATCCCGCCAGTTAATTGATGGCCTTTTTTTCTCGATAAAATCGTGACTTTATTGGAAATTGACAACATTGCCAATTTTCCAATTCCTTTTCTTCCGATTACAATTCTTTTAGATTTGTTTTCGGGATCAAGCCTTCTTGCATATCCAACTTTCAAGAATTTGCCTTGGAAATCAGCATCATTCATTCCCTTGCCGTTATCTTCGATAATCAACCTGCCTTTCTGAATTGTAACTAAGACTTGCGTAGCTTCGGCATCCCACGAGTTTGATATAGCTTCTGCGATAACAGTAGCAAAACTTCTATACAATCCTCTTCCAAGGTGATTAAGAGTTTCCAAGGAAAACTCAAATTTAAATGGTTCGTTATTTGCCATATTTCTCCAAATGAGCTTTTATGCTCCTGCCGATTATCACGCCGAGCTTTACAGGCACTCCGTTTCCAATATGTCTGCCAATCTCCGTGAAGTAAACATTTTCTTCCTTCTCAAAGAATTTATAGTCTTCAGGGAAAGTCTGCAAAAGAGCACCCTCCCTAAGAGATATCGCCCTATTTTGCGTCGGGTGTCCAAATCGACCAGTGCCATAACTATAAAATTGCGTTGTAATAGTAGGAGCGGGGTTACTCCATTTCATCCTGCCATATACCGCTTTATATGTCGAGCCACGCTTTTTTTTATGACAATCCAACCTCAAATCCTCATCCCAATCAAGCCAAGACCCGCCTTGCTTAGATTGTTTGATTCTTTTCTTGTTGATATCGCTTAGTTTCCATGTTCGATGAAGCTTATCCGTTTCGTGAACCGCACCGTCTTTAATTCTAGGAAGATGCCCTATAGCGTCTTTTAACGACATATACTCTTTTGAAGAGTGGGTCTCGGGAATCAAACCTATCTGCCTTTTCTTTGACGCAAGCAACACCAAACGATTTCGCCCCTGAGGAATTCCATATTTAAGACAATTTACATTTTTGTAACAAATAAAATATTTCTCCTTCTTCAAACCTTCAACAAAATCCGTAAAAACATCATATTTGCTCAACTGAGGGACATTTTCCATAGAAATGTAGTCCGGCCTGGTTTCTTTAATTAACCTCAAGAAATGATACAAAAGCCCCCACCTTTCATCTTTTTCACGATTTTTATTCTTTAGAGTGTGCTTAGAAAACGTCTGACATGGAGCGCATCCCACTAGAACCTTTATGGCTCCCTTTGGATATAATTTCTTAAGCTCCTTTCCAGTCATCTTGGACACATCTTTTTCAATAAATGTAGACTTGTTGTTTGTCTCAAAGGCGTATTTACAAGAAGCATCCGAGTCAAAACCAGCAACAACTTTAATGCCCGATTTCTGCAATCCATGCGTCAACCCACCTATACCGCAAAACAAATCAATGGCGACTATTTTTTTCTTCATATACAAACCCCACCTTTATAAATCAAAGATTACTCCTAGACCTTATAAAGTTTTCTAGGTCTTTAGGATAAATACGCCATTTCCCAATCTTCACGGCCTTAATCTCTTTGGCCTTGATAAGGTCACGAACCCATTCCTCAGTATAATCCAGTTTTTTGGCAACTTGACGAACAGTAAGATATTTCTTGATATCGTCCATTTGCACAAACCTCGCAGGGTTATGTTGTTTGTTAGTATGAAAAGTGGCTGTCCCGATTTATCCCTATTAGTCCCCATTCTACTCCTAAAGAGTTTTGGTGTCAATCTGAAACCAACAATTGAAGAAACAAAAAGAGTTACGAATCATAGTTCGGATAGTTCTTTGTTGACCCCCTTGCTATTATGTGGTAAACTATGTTATCTAAAGGAGGGAATTTTTATGGTTAAATGTTTTGTATATGCAAGGGTTTCTACTGACGAGCAGGCCGAAGGAAACTATAGCTCTATTGAGTCGCAGATAGATATTTGCAAACACTACATCGAGATACAAAAAGAAAAGAACTGGAAATACGCAGGAAAATATGTAGACCCTGGCGTTTCTGGAAAGAACCTTGAACGCCCAGCCATGCAACAACTCATATCAGACATAAAATCAAATAAGATTGATGTCATAATCGTTTACAAAATTGAAAGACTCGTTAGAAGCATTCGGGACTTCTACGCCCTGTGGGATTTGTTTGAAGCAAACAATGTAACCTTTGTTTCTGCAACACAGCAATTCGACTCATCAAATGCGATGGGGAAACTCATGCTCAACATCCTCCTATCCTTTGCACAGTTCGAGAGGGAAAACACAGCAGAAAAAACCCGAGACAAAATGAAAGCCAGAGCAAGACTAGGGTTGTGGCACGGTGGCTGGATGCCCTACGGTTACGACTACAACAAAGAAACCAAGAAGCTAACCATCAACAAAAAAGAAACATCAGCAGTCAAAAAGATTTACTCCCTATATCTTGAAGAAAAAAAGCCAAGCCAGATAGCAAACTCACTCAATAATAAGGGACTCCGCACCAAGAGCCGAGAAATAGTCACAAAGGCAGGAAAGAAAAAAACTGTCGGCGGAAACCGCTTCAACGAAGACATGATAAAGAAAATTCTCACAAACCCAATCTACAAAGGCTACGTTCATCTTGGAGGAGTGGAATACAAAGGACAGCACCAAGCGATAATAAGTGAAAAAGTCTGGAAAGAAGCAAACAAAACATTCCACTCAAAACGACCAAGAAAAATAACTTACGCAAAAGACGACCACACCCACCTGCTCAAAGGTATCATGAAGTGCGGCCAATGCGAAACAGCCTTGACTCCTTATCCTTCAGGAAAGAAAGACAAGTCTGGCAGACCATATCTTTATTATGCCTGCGGCAAAGTAGTAGATTTCGGAAAACACTCAGACTGCAAAGTCAGGCTATTGCCAGCAAGAGAATTTGAAAACACAATAAAAAAAGCCCTAAAAGAGCTAGGCAAAAACAAATCCCTTATAGAATCAACCATCCGAAACACGACAAAGCACAACAAGAAAAGAATAAAGCCCCTCGAAACAGAACGAGAAACAGCAATCCATAAAATCATCAAGGCAACAGCAGAAATAAACCGCCTAATAAAAGTAATGAAGCAAAGCGACATGGCAGGAAAAGAAATCACAGAAGAATACAAAAAACTCCTACAAGAAAAAACTGCCCTCGAAACCCAAAAAGAAACACTCACCCTAGACATAGAGAGATGCAGACAAGACATGCTGGATGCAGACATGATAATAAAAACCCTCCAAAACTTCGACAAAGTAGCATCTGCATTAAGCCTTGATGACCAAAAAGACCTCTTCACCCTCCTAATCAAACAAATCACTGTATGGAGCTTTGACCCCGAAAAAGAAAAAGCCCCAGCAAAAAATGCCAGGGCTTTTATTTCCAAAATCCGAACTAAATGGTATCGAGTCAAGCTCGACCTCTACCAATTCCCCGAAATTGACTCAGTATACAAGTCAATCTCGAAGAACCAGCCAAGTTCGGATATTAGAAAGAATTGGCTCCCCAAGACGGACTCAAGACTAACTACACAACCTCAAGTAATACAACTACTTGTGAAGATGTATATCCTCAGGGGTAAGCGAAAATCAATCAGTTTAGGTGTCCCTTTTCCCGCAAAGCCGAAGCCGCCAGAGCCGGTCTACAAGAATATAGTCATAGAAGCCCTAAGGGTGCAGGCATTCCTCGAAGAAGCCCCATCACAAACCCAAACAGACGCTGGTCAGCACTTCAACGTGACCAGAGCCAGAATATCACAGCTGACCAAGATAGTCAATAAATTACCGGACGACTTCATAGAAAAAATGAGAGAGTGCGAGGACCGGAGCATGCTCAAGACCTTCTCAGGGAAAAGACTTCTGAAGTTAGCCGCTATTGAAAACGAGAAAGAACGTCAAAACGAAATAGAAAACCTTCTATCAAACATAGCAGTTACTTCCTAGGTAGCTTTTTGGCCAGTTCCCTAATACTGCTATCCGGATGATTCAAGAGCTTCTTCCTATCATAAGTGATGAAATCAGGATGCGTTGAAATACGATACCGCTTTGATCCATCAGCCTCTATGAAGTCTTGGCCGTCTTTCTTAAGCAGGCTACCCCGCAAAGCTGTCCTAAGGTTACTGTAGACTTGAAACTTATCTACATCTCCAATAATGCCTTCTGACCCCAGTGCATGCCTATTAACCCAGCCGTCTTGTTTCTTCTTAAGTTCAACTGCAAAGCGTAAAAACAGCTTAAAAAGCGAATCACCAATCCGAATCGTATGGCCGTTGACTTCTATTTCATTGCTCCGCTTTAATGGTACTCTGGCTGGAATATGCACCTTATCGTAGCACTTATAGTCATGAGCCTTGTAATCCTTATCTTTCTTTTTATCCAGTTCTGTAATCTCTGCCTGAGATTCCTGAACTCCTGAGATCAGTTTTTCAATCGGTAATTTAAATGTCTTGGAATCCAGCGAAGAGGCGAGCGTAGCAGGAACGATCTTGCAGTTCTGCAAGTTAAAGTTCATCATTATTCCGTCAATCTTCGAAGCTGGAGTAAACACAACAAGAATATCATCGTCTTTGCAGAGCTTCTTTAATCCAACAAACTTCACAAATTTCCCATCACCTATCTTAGGTACAAAAATAAGCCCAACCCGGCAAGCATCATAAAGCTTATATCCTATATAGAAATACCCGCCCTTGATCCTTTCCAAAGGGCCTTCAATCTTATTGGCAGAACGAATGCGGACAAAAAACTTAT
>Ga0208902_1000070_pt1 | contig 63354 bp, 8 predicted proteins | sample AntAceMetag02UKH_FD_184767 | JGI IMG/M metagenome (GOLD analysis project Ga0208902, IMG submission 184767) | Saline lake microbial communities from Ace Lake, Antarctica - Antarctic Ace Lake Metagenome 02UKH (SPAdes) (version 2) | ecosystem: Environmental > Aquatic > Non-marine Saline and Alkaline...
TACCTCAGGACCTAACCAGGTCTATGGTGAACTCCAGAGTGCTTTGACAACCTCTACCACGATCGGTACTGACATCTGGGGCGCCTCATACACCACAGTCTCTACCACTACTTATGTAATAATAAACAATAGAGCCTTTGCAAAACGGGTTGTATCAGTAACTGAAGGCGAGAATATCTATGGAGAAACCTACACCACGACTTCTACTACAATCTATACTTATTATGGAGAAGATTCTTCTCAGCCAGGAGGTGGCATAGGTCAGGCAGGCGGCTCAGCTTCTCCAGATGGTCCAGTAGGTCCAGGTCAATCAGGCTATGAGTTGAGCGAAGCAGGTGAAGAAACTATGTCTCCAGATGATCTAAGTGGTACAGCCAAGCGTCGCAGGCCATCTCAAAGACGATCAAGATTTGCACTGAGCGAAGCAGATGATGCTCTTTCTCCGGATACCACAAGCACTCCAAGTCCGATTAGTTTAACTGAGCCTACATACGATGGCCTAAGCGGTCCAGATCCAGTCGGTACAGGTACGGATGACCCTCCAGATACTCTGCCGCTTGGCGCGCTATTATCAGCCAGTACAATTTCTATGACAACAGGCAATGACATCTGGGGAGCCACATATACTACAATATCAGTAACTACTTACGAGATAATAAATAACAGAGCTCTTGCTTCACAGGTAGAAACTCAGACTTCTGGCCAGGATATATTGGGCTCTGGATACGTAACAACTTCTGTAACAAACTATACCTATTATCCAGACCAGACAGGACCTCATCAGGTCTACGGTGAACTCCAGAGTGCCACTAGCACATCCACGACAGTAGGAACTGATCTCTGGGGCGCAGAATATACTACAATAGCTACAACTACTTATGAGATGGTGAACAATAGAGCCATGGCACATGAAACTGTTTCAGAGACACATGGTTTTGATGCATTTGGTTCAGAATATACAACTGTGAGCACTGCTACTTATACCTATGCCCTTCATACAATAAATGGAAAAGATATGTGGCTACTTACTGAAAGCATTGTTGAGACTGTAACAGTAGGTGCGGATATATTTGGAGGCAATTATACAACTGCCAGCAAGCTCAAGAACGAATATGGCGTTATAGATGACATGCTTGACCAGCAGGGTTTATTTGACAGAGGTGGAAAGACTATATGGGGTCTTTCTAATGTTGTTGCAATGGAGGTATCTCTTACAAATGCGCAAGGTCAGACTGTTACATATGCAGGCACTGTTACAATCGGAAGTGATGTGTTTGGAGCAGCCTATGTAACTACGACAAGCGCTACTTATGCGATTGTAGCAAACAGGGCTTTGACAATGGTCTCAGTTACTACAACTACTGGCACAGATGCATTTGGAGGGACATACTTGACTGTTGCGACCACAAACTATGAATATAATAGTGAGTATGATCCTGTACTTGGAATATATACCTTTAACTTTACAGTAGTTGATGGCAAAAACTTAGTCCTTATGACCCGCTCTGAAACACATAGCGTTACTGAAGGAGAAGATTTCTTTGGTTCAGGGTATATAACTGCCTCAAGAGTTGAATATATCTACGGCGTGATAAATGACCTGTTGCCAGAACAGGGCATTCCTGATCCAGGAAGGACCATATGGGGACTTCACGATGTGACCAATCTGGAAGTTACACTCATAAATCCATGGACAGGCGAGTCTATTACTTATGCTGGTACTATTACATTTGGGTTGGATATGTTCGGAGGCACCTACACCACTACTACTGAAAACCACTGGAAGGTCTGGGGTAACAGGGCGTTTTTGGATTATACAGTTACTCTTACTACAGGCTGGGATAATTCAGGACTTGGCTCAGCTTATACCACAACAACCACTACCACTTATGAATATGGCCTTGTTGATTATAATGGAAGAGATGTATATGTGATGCTCTCATACACTATTCACTCAGAGACTACCAGTAAGGATACTTTTGATAATGAATCAATAACTGCTTCTAAGACAAAGTATATATTTGGCTTTAAGAATATGGCTGGTAGGCTTGTCTGGCAGCTTGTAGAGGTCGAGCAGCTGGAGGTTACTGTCAGCTTTGATCATGACAATGATCCGTCTACAGAAGATATAACATTTACAGACTCAGGTACCCTTACAATAGGTGTGGATATGTTCGGCAACTGGTATACCTCTATTACCAACAATATCTATATATTCATAAAGGGAAAGGCCTTTGTAAGCGACAGCATAACTGTAACAACAGGTACGAATATCATAGATGGAACATATAAATCAGTTAGTGCCACGCATTATACATATGATCCTATTACAGGGCACCTTATAGACGCAAGCTGCGAAGCGCTTATTAAGCTGTCAGATCTATCTTCAGAAACCCTTAAGCAGGAGATCCTGGATATTATAGAGGATGGCGGAGAGTATGTAAGTGCATATATCCAGAATTATGCTGGTAAGATTAAGATAACAGCCTCTGTTACAGTAGGGTGGGAGTTTGCAGGTTATGATAATTTTAGATACATTACCATAACTACCACAGAATATGAGATCATACATGGCAGGGCCCTTGCAAAAGAAACTGTTTCTGTCAATACCTTGATAGTGACTGACACCCAGGGCAATGTAAAGACATTTGTAACCACCACCACTGTCAAGACCTTAAGAAATACAGACGGTACTCTTAAAGGTCAGGAGACGATTACAGTAGATGAGTTGGGCTTTAAGACCAAGGTAGTCCGTATCTATTATAGGGATGCACAGGGCAAGATAGATGGCTACGATGATTATTATTATGAGATAATACCTGGCTCTGATGATTGGACATTTGCAGGCATGTATATATCAGGTTTAGACGAGATATTTGGGGCAGTATCTGGCTTACTTATCGGCACAGAGGGAGCACTTTATTCGTTTAAGTACCGCAAGCCTTCTTCTCCAGGACAGCCTAAGCAAGAGCCTGGATATGCTCCTCCAGGACAAGGAGGAGATGAGTCAGGGCGAGGAGGAGGAGATGAATTTGGAGATTCTTTAAAGAGTGGAGCAGCGGGTGGACCAGGAGAGCTGCCTGATTATGGATGGCCTGAAGGCATTGAAGCGTTGCTAAACGGTGCAACAAGTCTTACTCAAACAATTACCTTGGAAAATGGCATGGTTGTAACAAGGAAATGGACAGCCATATACGATGAAAGCGGTAACCTTATAGCTTTATTCTATATAGATACAGATACTGCAACGAATCAGATTGTCGGCTATATGATTCAAAAAAGAATCGTAAGAGGCGAAGGAAATGACGAAGTAATTACCTGGTCAGAAAAATCCATGAGCTGGACAATGGATGATGACGGTAAGGTTACTTCCATGACAAAGCATAATGTTGAATACACGATAAGCAAAATTGAAGTAAACGGAGAGTGGAAGACAACATGGACCTATACTGAATATACAAAGACTACAACCTTGAGCTACCATGCTAATGGTAAGATAGCAACCTATATGGTTACTGAAGATGGCACAAGCTCTAGCGACCAATGGGTACAAGAGGGAGAGGAAGGAGCAGAAGAGTGGATACATAAGACCGAATTTTCCCAGCTGCATAAAAAAAGGACCATAGGTTTTAATGAGGAAGGAAATGTTACAGTATATGATTCTATTAGTATGAGTCAGGGTGATGTGCTTTGGATAAACATAACTACTGGCGAAACAGTAAAGGAACAGAAGCCATGGTCAGTAACACATATAAATGTGACCTATGATGCAAACGGTGAACCTGTTAGCATGACGTTTGATATGGTAGGGCAAGTGTATGAAGATCTTGATGGCGATGGGGTCGAGGAAGAGTTTTTTATTGTTAAGCATACGTTTAATAATAACTATAGTAATGGTGAATGGGGAGAGCTGCCTGGGATTAATACTTCTGTAAACAATTATTGTGTGATTAACTGGAATGGTACATGGTATGAATATGATCCTGAGGGAGAAGAAGGGAATAAATTAGGAGGCATAGTTTCAAATAATGCTATTATTAGCAATGCAGGGCAATTACTTGGAGAGTTACAGGGGTGGCTATCAAGTAATCTAAAAGCTGGCGCAACTGGTGGCGGAACAGGTGGCGGAGAAGGAAGCGGATTGGGTAATATGTCAATAACGATTCCTGGGACTGGGACACAAGTCATGTCTTCCCAGCCAGACGCATCTTTATTGGCACCTTCAAAGATCTCTTCTGACGTTAGAGAAGAAAGTGTAGTAGGTAAGATCCGCGAGGAAATGCTTGATCAGCCAACTGAAACAGTAAGCTCTGCTATAAAAGAACGCGCTCCCCCTCTAGAGGTATCTGAACCAGGAAGTCAGTCTGCAGAACTATCACAGATAGCTAGTATATATTCCAAGGGATTAGGTATAGATGACCCTGAAGAAGCCCTTCTTGCAGGAGGCATCAATACATACTCAAACGTTACAAATCTTACCACAACTACCCCTCCAGAAGGAGGCAACTCTACTGGAGTAAGCTTTGACTGGACAGATTATATAACATACGACAATATCCTGCATGCATGGTGGATCCCCACTTATCACAATAGCGTAAGATTTATCAGAGACTCCGATGGAAATATCATAGGCCAGACCACGAATATCTATGAGTTTATATTTGGATATGGCTGGATACATTCCTCAAAAGAGATAACCACATTTATATGGAAAAACGGTATTGTAGGCGGCGTTGTAATAGGCTCTGAGATAGAGACATACGAGGTTGTGGGCGGATTCGAGATAAAGACAGGCAAGAGAATAATAAACTATATATTTGATGAGGACGGAAGATTCCTCTATACAAGGGTTAATTACCTTGTCTGGGTGGGCGATAATCAGGACGGCCAGTTTATAGGCTCGACCATGCAGGAGATATATAAGAAGATAGACATAGAAAAAGGCCGCTACCAGATGATAAAGAATTTTGCTGTCATACCTGGCGTCCCTGGTCCGGGCACCTCGCCTCTATACCTTAATACACAGTATGTATGGAATACTGCAGAAGACATGAACGGAGACGGCATCCCTGACAAGGTCAATAATGTCGAGACATGGGAGCTGGGAGATCCTGGACAAGGCGGTATAGTAAGCAGTCTACAGAAGACATGGAAAGAACTGAAAGTAATAGATGGCTTGGAAAGGCTCATAACAAACACGCTTCTTTTTGAGGTCCCTGGAAGCGATATTGCTTCTTCCAAGTCAGTTACATATAAAAAGTTTACTAATGAACATGGTCTAGTTACTGTGACCAGGATTTATGAAGTGCCTTCATCAAATATAGAAAGCTCTGTGATCCATAGCTACAGAGTGATAAATCAGAACCCTGGCCAGACCCAGGGTCAGATAATCACAGTAGCAACAAATTATATCTCAGTCGGAGGAGAGCTCTATGTTGAGAGCATCCAGAAGATATATGATGCCTTGCTTGAGACAGTAAATGGTTCTATGAGGCTTGTAAAGGTAACAGAGACATACATTGATGCTAATTTCAATGGCATCCTGGATAATCAAGATGTGCTTGATTTTGCCACGCATGTTTACTGGAACAGGTTTGTTAACGCAAATGGCGACATGGTAGCTGCCCAGGTAATAGAGGCTTTTGTAGAGGCAGGCGGCCAGAGATTCATGGAGTCTCTCAAGTATATATATAAGGAAGCGATACTTAACGACACAGCCGTAGCAACAGTATCTGAGATATACGAAGGCCGTTTTGATATAGAGAATGGCTCGTGGCTTTCGAGTTTACAGAAGCAGTATGTGATCGTGCAAGAAGGCGATGACGTTATAACAAAGGTCATGGAGTCTTATTCACCTGACCTCATGGAAGCACCCATCTCAATACAGTATATCAGGAAGACTGTAGATACCCGTAATGGCATAGAAGTTATCCTTACAGAGATAGAGAACCGTGTCTTTGGGGATATCATTGTATCCACTCAGTATGTGTACAATAAAATCGGAGTAGGTAACCTTAGCAATACCGTAATTACAGTATATGAGACTTATGAGATCGAAGGTTTCATGTCTCACCGCATGGAGGTATTCAAGAAGGTTGTGAACGGCACCATTAAGACTGTCTCTCGTATGTTCGAGCTTAACCCAGAAACCGCTTCGCAATATCAATTTACCACAGAGACTGTTTCTTACAGGGAACTTTTCAATGATACCTTTGCTACGATCACAGAGACATACGACCGCTATCTTAGCCTTAGTGATCCTATATCAACGCAGAGGACATATTATGAAGAAGTTAATACTACTTCTGGCATGCGCGTTGCGAAGGTAATAGAGAACTACGAGTTAGGTATCAGTGTGCCTGTTCTTATCCAGTATATCTATTTTGAGATAAGGGAGACCTCCAATGGACTAAGACTTGTCCAGGTAATAGAAAACCTCATCTACGTGAATGGGAATAACTTCGTGGAATCTGTCCAGTATGTCTACCATGTATTGGATAATGGCATTGTCGTGACCATAATAGAGACATACATGGGTGATTTTGATAGTCAGCAAAATATGTTCATGACGCAGCTCAAAAAAGAGTACTGGGAAGATGATAATGGTAAGGCAGTGCAGGTCTCAGAAATTTATGAAGCAGGTCTTAAGATATCATACCAGCGTATCTATAAAGAGGTAGGCATAAGAGAAGGAAAAGAAATCATATTGACTGTTATAGAGACCTGGGAAATAGGACTTGATGAGCCTATTTCAGTGCAGAGGATATGGAAGAAGCTTATCCTGGTATATAACGTAAATGGCACACCTCAAGGATGGAGGATTGTTACTCAGATAGAATATTATGAATTAGACCTTTTGACGTATGTGCAGCACGAATGGAAGAATATTGAAAACGGAGCAGTTATTACATATAGGGTCACATATGAAGGCTATTTAGACGATGTTCTTAATACGGGAGATTTTTCCGATGCCATAAAGACGACACAGAGGTCATATAGACAAATAGAAGATGTCTATAATTATATAACTGGAAAGACGATTCCGGGAGTGTTAGTAACGCATATTGAAAATTATGAATTTGGGATAATGGTTTCAGAGCAGCATATATGGATGAACTACGAATTGGTTGCCAGTGGTGCGCATAGGCTTGTGACGCATGCTGTTACTTATGAATTAGGCCTTGAATTGCCTACAGCCATCCAGAGATCATATTATGATCTGTTAGATGACTATGTGGGAGCAGAACCTGATCCGAATGGCACTAATACTCCTAAGGCAATAAGGGTAGAAGAAGATTATGAATATGGCATGTCAGAAGCTGTTTCAGTAAGGTATATCTACTACGATGAAAGAGAAGTGGAAGATGGCCTGCCTCCAAGAGTGGTGCGGGTAGTAGAAAATAGGATATCATTTGATGGTGGTCACTTTATTGAATCTATCCAGCATATATATCATGAATTAAACTTGGTATATGACAAAAATGGAGATTTGTTGCCAGGAGAAAGAATAGTAACTGTAATTGATAAATATGAAGGCATGATAACGCCTGAAGGAGGCATGAGCGGAGAAGGCGTATTTCTTGTGGGAATGCAGTGGGAATACTCTATTCTTGAGGAGAGCTTAGATCCTCCGAGAATCGTAAAAGTTACTGCTTATTTTGAGATAGGTTTGGTTTTGCCTATTACGATCCAGTATAGATATAAGGAGATAGGTGTAAGGGCAGGAGAAGATAGGGTCATAACAGTAATAGAGGACTATGAAAACGGTATAAATGTATCTACCCAGAAGATATGGAAGAATCTAGAGGAGGTTAGAGACCCTGTAACAGGACAGATTCAGGGCGAGAGGGTAGTCACGTATGTTGAGAACTATGAGCTTAATTTATTAGTTTCAATAAACAGGAGCTGGAAGAGTTTTGATGAGACATTAGGGACGGTTGTGACGTACAGGGAAACTTATGAAGGTTTTATCCCTGAAGAAGATATAACTATATATGACATAGACTATTTAATTGCACACGAAAGTAGCATTGTAAAATCATCCACAGAGAAGATGTATAAAGGAGTATACCTTATAAATGGCAACGAGAGACTTGTCACAATAATAGAGACATACGAATTAGGTCTTAATTTCCCGACAACCATACAGAGGATATATTATGACGAAGTAGTGACAGAGCTTGAAGGTCTTCGCGTAGTAAAGGTCATCGAATCCTGGATACAGCTTTCAGAAAATGGTGATCAGTATCAGCAGGCCATGAAGTATGTCTATTATAGGGAAGATACTGTTATAGTCGATCCTGAGGCAGGCACTACCCAGACGAGGGTGGTCGTTGTTACTGAAGCCTACGAAGGTGTTTTTACAGAAGCCGATGGTTATTTTCTGATTAATATTAAAAAAGATTATGCGGTCCAGGAAGATGATAAGATTGTACGTATATCTGCTAATTATGACCCTAGCCTTCCTGACACGCCAATATCCATACAGAAAAGATACAAACGCATAAGCGAGGATGGACTTCGCCTGGAGACAGTAATAGAGAGTTATGAATTAGGTATTCAGACTTCAACACAGATTATCTGGAAGGAAATCGAGGATGTAACTGATCCTCTTACAGGAGAAAATATAGGGCCAAGAGTTGTAACTTATGTAAAAATAGAAGAATTCGGACTCGAGATAAGTGAGCAAAAGATCTGGAGACACGCAGAGATTATTAATTCTAGGATTACTGTAGTTACCTACTCATTGACATATATGTACGGTATCGCTGACTGGACCTCATGCGAGAAGAGCTATTACATACTGGATGAGATAAGTCAGGCGTTAGCTGCTTTGTTTAAAATCATGGATGGGAATCCTATGAATGACGGAGAAGCCCTTGCCTATCTCCAATCACTGGATAGTCGCCAGAAAGAAATGCTGAGGAATTATCTAAAAGAATATATAGGTACTTACTATGAAGCTGACAAAATAATGGATATGATAAATACAAATGTGTGGGATCTTGGAGTCCTTCAGGACCTTCTCTCAGGCCTGGCAGGAGAATTAACAAACCCGTATGTAGTGAATATCATAGAAGGGTATGAATACGGCATTACAGACGCGCCTACCTCTATAAAGAGGATATATTATGACAGGCGCGATACAACAGGAGGGGATGACCGCGTAGTAAAGGTGGTGGAGCTATATGATTACAACATGACAAGTGTAAGCTCTGTCCAGTATATCTACTGGGATTTAAGAGAGACAGATGATAGCGGAGGTGAAGAAAGACTTGTTCAAGTCATAGAGAATCTTTCGAATATCGGAGGCAATCTTATACTAGAAACTGTACAGCTCATATATCGCAAGATAGAGACTTATAAAGATCTTGCCTCTGGTGAGTGGCTTGATAGAGTTGTTAAGGTTATAGAGCAGCATGCGTATTATACCATAGCTGTAGACGATTATTATTACAGTGAGGAAGCATTGCATTTTCTGGAGTCTATCCAGTATGTTTATAAGGAAAAGATCTTGAGAGGCGATGGATCTGTAAAGGAGTATAGGGTAGCTACTGTTATTCGCACTATGATAAAAATTGGTCCCGCGATTTATGTAGATAGCCTTCAGTATATTTACATGAATGTTATCGCAGATCTTGATAACAAGCTTGTCCAGGTCATAGAAACTTTTTATTATACAGGATACTTCACTGAAAGATCAAAGGATACGCAGACCTGGGTAGAAGATGGTAGCCCTATACTTGAAAATGTCCAGCACACATACAAAGAAAAGATGTCTAAGACCATAGATGGCGAGACAAAGGATGTAATTGTTACTATCATCAGAACTAATTACGAAGTGGACGGGGTTCTCTATCTGGAAAGTGTCAAGCATACCTATAAGTTTAATGTAAAAACTAAAGTATATCTTGGAGATGGTCTAAAGCTTGTTACTGTCATAGAAAATCATGTTCTCGCAGGTGGCCAGGATTTAATCGATTCTATTCAGTATAGCTATAAAATAATAGAAGATGAAACGTATATTGTACAGATTATAGAGAACTACTCTTGTGTTAATTTCCAAAAAGGAGTCCCGAGGGAAAACAGCGATGCGGTGGCTGGGTATGATGTGTATTTTGAAAACTACCAGAAGATATATTATGACGTTAGATTGGTCAATAAACCTGGAGGTGGCAGTAGGGTAGTAAGGATCATTGAGACATATTATATGTTTGATGATACGCAAAGTTGGCTTGATTCAACTCAGTATATCTACAATTTCAAAGATCCAAATGTTGCGCAAAGATTTGTACAGGTCGTGGAAAATTATGAGCAGTTAAATGGCCCTGACGGCGGCAAATTTATAGTGTCGGCACAGTATATATATAAGAAGATTATCGGTTACCCACCGCAGGTTGTGAGGGTAGTAGACAACTATGATGTCATAGGTTCGCAATATGCAGGTCAGGGTACATATATACATACCTCACGCCAAGAGGTTCACCGGGAATACAAAGATGCGGATGGAGATGGCGTAAAAGAACTCGTCGCGGTTACAGTTTCATATGATCATATTGCTGGTCAATATCATCCACCCAGAATTCAGATTATTAAATATCCAAACGGCGACATAGAAGAAATAGAAATACCAGCTTGGTATGAAGATAGTAAGTTTATAGCAGCCAATAAGTACGAGACATGGGCAACTATAAATGAAAACGGCGAGGTTATCCACAGGACAGTAAATTGGGATTATGTCTGTCCTTCTGTTGGCGATAATCCTGAATATAATGGTGTTAGCAATAATCTCTTGACTATGGCGGATAAAGAGGGTGTCTGGTTCAAGGCCAGCATAAACGACCGCAAGAAAGATTATAGAGAAGACAGCGAAGGCATATATAGGCTGATGACAATTACTACAACTTCAGAGTATGTGATTGTGGGTAACGAACTTCAGGAAGTTCTCATGTCTGAACAGGAGATATGGAAACGTCTGGAGCATATTGATGATGGCCCCACAGGATGGCCCTATCAGAAGTTGGTCACAGAGATAGTCTCATATGAGTATTATCAGGCCCCTGGTGGGACCGACATTCATAAGTTGCGCACAGGAAGAAAGATTGTCTATTCTGAATGGGATTATCTTAAAAATGTCATGGTGCAAGTGGAGCTCGCAGATGAATTTGTAGATTTTTACAATGAGGATGGGGGCGAAGGTAATGGTTATTACACAGGATATATCCCGCAGTCCAGGAAAGAAACAAGAGCTCTCTATGAAAATGGCTTCAAAATAGGCGTTGAAGTCCGTGACATAAATATGGCTGCACCTCAGTATTACACCACGACCCTCATAATAGACCTCAGAAATTCTTACGGCGTAAAAGTCGGTTATACCTCTATATTTTATAATGAATGGGCCATGGAAAAAGTCAGCCTGACCGAAAAAGATGCAGAGTATACATCTATTACGATATTCAAGAGAGATGCATCAGGTCGTTTAATAGGACAGATAGTTATATCATATTCAGGTTTTTACCCAGAATCTAAATACGAAGATATTACATACACAAGGGATGAGTATGGAAGGATTAATGGCGAGGAAAAGGAGATAAAAACTTTCATAACAGTTTCAGTCATCGCAGGTTCTACTATAGGCGTAGATTGGAATCTTTCAGCAAATGTCTCTCTTCTGTCTCTACTACTGTTTTTTCTTCCTCTAAATTTTTGGTTCGGAAACGAATCGCCTTCATATGAAAATAGAGTGGTATTAGATAGCTGGTCTTTTGAAAAAGTGCTTTACGTCAGAGATGAAAAAACTTTCATGAAAGTAGGTTCTGTCACTGAGAGATGGTCTTTGACGCTTGATGGAAATACTGTATTGGAGCATAGTGTAAATATCAGCGTCCTTACATATGTAAAGGAGGAATCAATAGAAGGGACAGAGGTAAAGTTCCTTAAAAATTATATAAATAGTACATGGAAGTTTGAAGGGCATGCAGGCCAGGCCTGGACAGGTATGGGGAATGCCCTTACTCTTGACGAAGGGATGAATCTATTAGACGCGATATGGTACTCTATAGAGTTTGCTGGGATGACATCACCTGCACATTTTATGGCAGCTGGACAAGGTTGCACAGAAGATGGCTGGACTCTTGTGTATTTTGATGAGGCAACTTTTGGCTTTGACGATAATGCGAGGCTTTTATATGAAACAAAAGACACCTGGCAGTTTGATGGACCTGCAATTCAGTCGCAATATGAGAGGAAGTATTTATACGATGATCTGAATCTCTATTATATGGGAAACATGACTGGCTGGATAGAGTCTGGAAAAGGCTCTAATTATGGGCTTTCAGAGTGGGAGAATGCAGTAATAGCCCTATCATACCATCAGACGCAGGGCTGGGTTAGCGGCAGGTCGCTAGTAGGCGGATCTGGCTGGACTTCGTGGACAGTAACGAATGTCCCCATACCAAATTTTGATCAAGCAGCTTATGATGAACTAGTGGCAAGTGGAAATTATCAATACGAATTTATGACATGCACTAGTCTTGTGGGGTGGCCTACAATTATTTGGTGGAACTTAATGGGCCCAGATTATTATAAAATAAGATCAAGGACCAGAGTCGATAATATAGCTGGGACTTGGGGCGAATCTCCAGAATATAATTTTAGAGGTCAGGTTACAGCAACAACACTTACCTATTATGACTACAAAGAGCAAAAAACAGTAACAGTAATAAGAACAGGAATGACTTATGATTCTGCTGGCAGGATTACCGGATATACAGATTACCAGCCATATGAAACAGATGCACCAACAACTGTAGTAAGTGGCATTACTTACAATGGACTTGGCCTTGAGGTAAGGCGTAATATTGAAGGAGGGTATGATGGTAATAAAGATACGTTTGAAGGCGTCATTGATACTGAATATACGTATGGGAATTATGGCATGGTTACATCAAGAAAAGTTTATGAAGACATAGACTTTTATCAACATAAATCAGGGTGGTTCCTTATCATTCCCTTATTCTTTGGCGGGTATAATCTGAAACATCAGATAAATAAAGTTACAGTATATAATTACAGTTTTATAGACCCATATCAGCGCACAGAGAATGTACAGTATCCGGTAAATACTCAGAAATGTCGTAGCTTTATGAAGTATGTTGAGTTGGCATGCGCTATTATTGCTGCTATAGTCCTTACTTACTTTTTAGGTCCAGAAGGAGGACTTATTGCCCTTGCTTGGATTTCAGCTATATTAATTATTGTTGTAGTCCCGACATTTATAGCACTTTATATGTGGGGTATGAATGATTTTAGGCGCACAAAAGATGAAGACGGAAATTATAAAACTGGCTGGCAGACATTTTGGGGGGATTACCTTGATAATGGAATGAGTTATGTTTGGGCTGTTGCATCTTATTTTGGAGGCCAGGCTCTTAAAGTAATAACTGATGCCGTAAAACAGATAGGTGGTCTTATTGGAAAAATAATTAATAAAGTAGAAACGGTTTTAGGTAAGCTATCGACCTGGGCTCCAGCAGTTACGACAGGGATTGTTATATCAGCTATTTATCTTACGCTCAAGGCTATTATTTCAGAGGAGGGCATTACTGATACAGATTGGATAATAGTAGTTGCTATCATAGCTTGCTCAGTTGCCTTAGAGGTATTAAATCTATTAGGTGTATTGGATTTAACGAAACTGGCGGGGTTCTTAACAAATACAGATCCGGAAAAAGGACTAAAGGCCCTACTTAAAAATATGCAAGGTAAAGTAAAAAAGTTTTTAGGGAATTTTCATGGTTTGGGATTTGAGATTGTAAGGCAATTCCCTGGGAGATTTCTAGCCTCAATAGCAGGTGAAGAGTATATGCTGGCCAAGCAAGAACAGAAAAACGAAGAAGATGGTTTTGATGCTGGAGGGAGTACAAATTCTTTTAGGTGGCTATTTGCCATGTTTGTATCTGGTCTTAATTTCTCAAATTCTGATCATTCTTTAATGAATTTTGGGGCTCTTGGCAGCTTTGCAATAAACGCATATTTTTCAACATTGAGTGTTAGGACCCGAAGGATTGATCAGTCTGATGGATCCGTAATAGAAAATACAGGAGTTAAAACTGCATGGCAGATTGTGTCTATGGCATGGGGTTCTTTCGTAAACCTTTATTATAGCCTCCAGAATGTAGAAGTTACTCGTTTAACAATTGAGGAAAAAGAGTTTCTTGATATAAAAGGACTTGTTTATAAATTAAAAGATGACGGCGGCAATATTACATATACGGATTTATTTTTTAAACCCAGGGCTGAGAAGATAGCAGACGGATCTCTGGTGAAATATCTCAGATTAAGAGATATTGAAGATCTGGATTTCAGGGAACGTATAAACGATGCAACTAAGGGTGGCGTAACTATCTATGCTATCGGGGAAGAAATAATACAAGTTACTGATGGGAAAGGTAATCTTCTTAGTAATCTTAGGTATGATGCGCTCTCAAAATCTCTAACGTTTGATTTAAAAAATAAGTTCGACCAGGTATTTCTTAATGCAGAAGTAGGAGAGGATGGCAATATATTAGTATGGGATAAGGGTATACAAATAGAAATGGAAGATTTTGTGTCTACTGCTTCTGAATTGTCAGATGAGGATAGCAAGAAACTAAAAGAAAAACCTCAGACAAAAGAAGAGCTAGTAAAGATATTTAAAGTGGATGAGAAAGAAGAGACAGATGAAGTAATCGATGATGAGGTAGAGACAGGCAACGAAATTGAAGATCCTGAGGTGGATTTCAGTGAAGCCGAGGCTTCTTCAGATATAGAAAAGAATATAGAGGATATTAAGGAAGAGGTGGAGTTTCAAAAACAAGCTGTGGATGAATTTGATAGAAAGAAAAGCGGTGCAAATGAAAAGATTGATATTACAGACAAGATAAAAGTAGGCGAGGATGAAACAATAAAACTTATAAGCGATAAGCTTCAAGTAGGAGATACGAAAGTTGATTTTAATGCCCTGAAAGAACATATAAGCGAACTAAAGAATGTAGCGTACTATAAATCTGAAGATGCTAGCAATGGCGGAAAACGTCTTTTCTTTTATGATGAGGACGGAAATCTAACGCACCGAGGATTTATAAAATATACAGAAGACGGTGTGATGTTTGCTATAGCTTCTGAAAAGGACGAGAACAATGATTGCGAGATGTCTGTTTACAAGATAAATAAAACCGGAGATGGAGCGGTAAAGACCGCAGACGTGACCTTTGACTATGAAAAGATGGAGGGTTCCGAAAAAGGCAACCTTACAGTAACTATAGAAAAGACAAGTGACAATAAAGACGGAGAAGGATTAGAAGTAATCATATTTAAGGATGTAGATGAGAATTATGAAGTTATACTTACTGATGCAGATGAAAAGAGCTTTGTAGTTGTGTCTTCTGAAGAGCTTGAGGATGGAGGTACGATTTATAAGATAATGAAACCAAATGGCCTTACGACAGCCATACATAAGGATAGCGATGGAGAGGTTATCTGGATAGAGATGGAACTTTCTACAGAGGATAAGATAGCATTAAGGCCTGTTGAAGGCAAAGAGATGCTTTCTGAAGATTGGAAGATCCAGAATGCCAGAGTAGAGTATGTTAATGAAACAGGAGAACAAATGGTAGCTGAGATAGAAGACGGAAAGTTTTTAGGAGAAAATCCGTTCGAGGGCTTAAGCAGTGAGTTTCAGCTGCTAACTGTTGTTACGAAATCTACTGGTAAGAACGAGCAACAGAAAGAAAAAGCTCATAGCGAAAAGAGAGATGCATCATTACCCGTTCCTCCGCCCGGAGAAGGGAAAGATTTTCCTTATCAGGGGAGTGTTCCTATTACAGTTTGGGTAAAAGAGGGTAAGGTGCTTCACATAGAAGGAGGGGAAACAGATACCCTGTATGTTATGATTGGGGAATCAAGAGTCAAGGTCTTAGAGCTAAGAGACGGAGTTATCTGGAATACTGAAATAATGTGGGATGCTGAAACAGGCACAGGATGGAAGATTGAGAATGGAGAATGGAAGGAAGTTGTGTTGGTCGAAGCAGAGCAGGCAGGCCAAGACTTAGTAGAGGTTAAAGTTTTTGAGAAAAATGGCCAGTTGGTTGGCATGGTAGAGTATATAGGTCAAGACGGATATGTAGTCCATGGCTATGTCAAAGAGATAATGATTAAAGACTCTGAAGACGTTATGACGACAGCCAAGACAATCACTGATCTTGAAGAACTTAAAAAGGAAAATGTTACTGCTGTTATCTGGAACGCTAGAATGGATAATGGTTATAAGATCGAAGGCGGAGAACTAAAACAGACATATCAAAAAGAGTGGCAAAAACTTGATCCTAAAACAGGCGCCGTGGTAATGATTTCCTGGGCCATAAGGGGTAAAACAGGAAGCAGATATATACAGGAATTTGTAAACGATGAAAAAGGACAGCCTGTTCGCGTAGTAGGAAAGGTGCAATTTGGCGATAATGTTTTGAGCGAGAAAAAATATAGCATGAATATCACTGAAACAGATGAATATGGACTTCAGCCTGATTTTGGTACATTAAAGGAGATTGACGATAAAGGCAAGGCTGTTGGAGATGTTATTAATATAGTGCCGGCAGTTTTATATAAGGATGACGGAACACAACAGCACCTTATGTTATTTATTGATAAAGATGGCAATCCTTTCCCGCTGGAGATAAACAATAATAATGTAATTATTGCAGGTGGCATGCAGTATGAGATTATTGATGGCAAGATTATTGCTTCAGATGTGTCAGAAGCACATGGCCAGTTGGAGAAAGTTGCTGTTGAGAAGGTAGGGGAAAACTCTGTAGCTATACTAACAAGAGCGGTATTACCTGTTCCTGTGAAAGCCCTCCCATTACCTTCTTCTCCAGGAGAGATTTCTGCTCATGAAGATTATTTAAATGAAGTTCAGCCTGCAAAGTTTGAAGCTACGGTGCAGATCTTTAGCTTCACTGATAATTCTCGCTGTTATTACAATACAGAAACCAATGAGTACCTTGTCATAAAAGAATCTTCAAAAGAAGCCTCTAGCATTGTAAAGACTACAGTTGAATTTGGAATATATGGGGATGGCAAACAGGCAAAGACTAGGCAGTTTGAATATAACGAGAAAAATAATCAGTTGAGTTGGGAGTTTAAAGAAAAAGAAGTAAAAGTCATATTAAAAGACGGCGAGAGCTATAACATAATACCTGTGGGCGGAAAACAAGGCTTACAGATCTCTATAATTAAGGAAGGAGATGAGACTGTAAAAATTCTTGGTCTTGACGGCTCAGCTTCTTTGTACGACAAAAAAACTGAGATGGTGGTTGCAGCTCTAGATCAAGAAGGGAATAAGGCTGTTATCTTTAAGACTGTGCTTGGCTCAGAACTAAAAGATAAGATTAAAAAACTTACACCATCTGATAAAGAAGTGGATCTTTCTCGCCTAGAGATAGATAGTGAGGCAGAGTATCGTGTAGGTTTAGTCAAAGATGCAGAAGGAAACTTTAGTATTCCAGTTAACATTTTAGATAAGGAAGGCAAAAAGACGCTAGCCATTATATCAATGGAACAAAATACAGTTATTCTCTTAAATAATGATGGAGGTTATAACGGTGCGCAGAGGTTTTTATTGATTGAAGAAGGTAAAAAGATAACCGTAGTGGTAGTAGCGAATTATAAGGTGGAAAAGCTGAAATTAGGAAAAGATAATCTTGGAAAACTTATCCTGAAAGCCTCAGAAGAGAAAAATTTTGATATTAAAGGCGATGTCCTTGTTTCTAGACCTGTTGATTCAGATAGTATAAGTGGGATTTATAATGATAACGGTTCTTCTATCCTGACCATACAGGGCGAGGACGTCTATATCCATAGTGACTACGGCAGAGTAGAGAAGATTATTGGCTACAGAAACAATGCCCTGAAAGAGGCAGTGGTTAAATATGACGAGATTACAGGGTATTTAAAGAAAACAGGTAAGCATAGTTTCACGCCTGATGAAAATGGTACGGTAGAGCTAAAATCAGGTAAAAAGACGTTCAACATTCATATCAAAGAAGTCCAACCGACTCTGGATGGATTTCAAGTAATAAGGAATGTTTCGAAGGAGAAATATGGCAAGGACGCAAAAGAAATTATAACGCAAGATGGATTTTATATAGTGAGAAGTGCTCCACAGAAATATGGCAAGGACGCAAAGGAGATTATTTCTCCAGACGAAAACTCACAGTATGATAAAGGAACAAGGACTATATATGACTCTGAAAATCTACCCAGAGAAACAACGGTCTATAATAAAGAGAAAAAGACATGGAAGGCCTATTCTATAGACGAACATAAAAAGGCAGGCAAGGAACTGATTGGATACAGGATGAATGACTTAGATTCCGATGGTAATAGGACAGGCGCTTATACCATATATGAAAAACAAGGCTCTAAATTTGTTGCAATTAAGGGCATGACATTGAAAGGGGACAAAGAAATTATATTAAAGGAATATTATACTGAGACACAAGAAGATCTTCTTGAAGAGAATTATCAGGATGAGGAGTTTTTGAAGGCAGCAGGTATTGATAATATGCCTGAAAAGTATCGTAAGGATGAAAAAGGAAACCCTCTTACTAAATACGAAATCGATAATAAAGTTAAAGACTCGGAATGGTTTAAAAAAGCCAGAGAACAATTTGTAGATGGGGATTGGGGTTCACACAGTGAGGCGGCACAGAAATATGTTACCAAAAAAGATCAACGTAAGCTGTGGAGTGGAATGAAAAAGCTTGCCTTGACTAGTATGTTTAAAGAAGATGAGATTATTACAGGAGAATGGACCGAACAGCCTAAGAAGGCACTTAGGTATTACACTTTGATAAGTAAGGATGTAGAAAATGGAAACAAAAACGCTAGAATACGAACGCAGAAAAAAGATTTAGATGACGAAACAAAAGTCCAACGATTGGATCTCAAAAGCACAGTTTTGCATAGAGTTGATCGCTTATATTCATCCAGTCTTGGTCAGTATAACAGTGGGAACAAGGAGAAGTCTATACTGATGGAAGCTTATGCTGACCTTTTGGTTTATGCTGCAGAGAAATGCTTTAATACAGAAAGAGAGTTGGATTATCCAGGAGTTTCTTTTAAGGGTCTTGAAGACAATCTTGACCTTGTGATTTCTACTTCATTTATACATTTTGAGGTAACAGACGATAGTGGTAATATCGAGAATTTAAAGAATGCATACGTCAAATTATTTAAAGGCCTTGTAGCGACATTTAGCGAAGGTGGAGCAGGGGCCATACCAGATGATTTGAAAGATCTTACACTTGAGGGTATCTACAAAAAGCTCCCTATTATTAAAACAGAAATACAAGCGAAATTCAGGCAAGAAACCAGACTCAATAAGCAAATAATAAGATTATATAATAGCAGAATTAATGTTGATGGGAAGCTTGAGGATTTCGAGAAAGCTATTATTCAATCTCGAACAACGGATTTTAATGAAAATAAAGTAATAGGTATTATTGATTCAAAAGGAAATGCAAGAGTAGTTTCGGCTTCATCAGTGTCTTACAAAGAGCCTTCTTCTAGTTACGCTACGGCAGGGATGTTAGCAGGCACAGGAGATGGTTATGAAAAAGTTAAGCTGGCAGACGGTTCTGGTAAAGAAGTATGGGTTACTGAGTATGCCTATAGCAAAGCAAATACAAAGGTTGAGAAAAAAGATATAGTAAGTTCAGTATATGAACCAGAAGCGCTAGGATTTTCTGATGTTTCTGGCAATGTCTTAATGACGGAAGAATTAGCTGAATCAGTGAAGAGCAATCCAAAAGGACCAGAGGGGTATATTCTAGCACAAGAACAATTGCACGAAGAGAAATTTAAAGCACATCATAAGAAAGAAAAGAGAAAGCTTAATTTTATTAATTACTTGATGTATGACGGACCTCGCAGTCTCCCCAGCGAAGCCAAGAGATCTACCCGGAAAGAGCTTGATGCAGAAGCCTGGGTTCATAGTGTAAAAATGGATGAAGCTGATGTTCGCATAGAGAATATGTCAAGTTCTGGAAAATCTATTGGCGAACAAGAAGGAGGACTTGAGCATATCAATGAAATGTTAGGGGAAGAAGAAACTCGTGATTTAGGGCTTGCGATTATGTCTTTTGAGGGGATTTTACCTGTTATTAGATATGCAGAAGGAAAGATCAAGAACGCTAAGGATGCTGATGACACAACAAAAGGAATTGAAACCCTCATTTTTGCAGGCGACCTAACTACTATAGTTAGTCAATCAAGTTCAAATATTATTTTAGTGGATAATCTTATAGAGTCTGGTAGGACGTGGACACAGGTATTCATGGGTAATGATCATGGTCTTTCGTTTGGAGGATTTGGAAAAGACGCTATAGATGATTTAAGGGGCGCTGAGAAGGGTTTCAGGGGAACAATGGTTTATATAGCCGAAGGGAATTTTGAAAAGGCATCCGAGAGTTATACTAAAGCTGCACAGGGTTTTAACAGAAAAATAGAAAGGTTTACAGACCTTAAATTTAATGCTCTCATGCTTGACACTGTAATAGAATTTGTAGTCTTGACACTCTTGACAGCGGGAGTTGGTCTTGCTGTAAAGGCCTTGACTACTGGCGCAAGACTTAAAAGCATTGAGAGTATTATACAGCTTGGGAAAGCAGCTAGAGCGGCTAAGATTAGCAAGAATGCTGTTACAGGAGCACAGACAGTTAAGATGCCTGGTTTCTGGACAAGATGGGGAGCTCAAATACAAAATAACTTCATAACTTATTCTAATCCGTTGAATTTCATGAAGATAGCTGGTCAAAGTGCTCTTTCACTCGGTGTGTTTAACGCAACTGTAGGGTGGGTAGTTATACCTATGATTACAGGCGAAGAACGTCCTTACACATGGAAAGGATACGGTCAATTTGTAGCTCAAGGAGCTATGTTCGGGTTGACAATGGGTCCTTTCTTTGTAATGGCTATGCCTGCCTCAGGTCTTTTCTCTAAATTGGCTATTAAAAAGGGAGCATTGGGAAGAGTAGGAAAATTCTTTGATACTGCAGAAGCATTGATTGTAGAAAAAGGCGGACCAGGCAGTGCTACTTGGTCGTCTCTAAGTAAATCCGGACATGGGTATATGGAAACGCTAGCTTCAAGAGGTTTTCTGGGAGGAGCAGCGGGAAGATCATTGCATATGATAGAGTCAGTATCTATGTATCATTTAGCAAGCCTGGCTGGTGGAGAACTTGGTGGTTCAATTGGCGGGGAAACAGGTAAGATGATTGGCGGATTTGTATCCATGTTCCTTATACCAAACAGAGGCTTGCCGTATTTTGGAGAGACAAAGGCATGGAAGGTCAAAGGAGAGAAAACTTTTACTTCTATAGGTAAATTATCCACGACGAAGGCCCAGGAAAGATACATGACTTATACAAACCTTATAAATGGCGCAAAAGAAACAAACGAGATTGTAGTTAAAAATTATCGTGGAGATGTACAGATCATAAAAGGAAAGGAAGCTATTCAAAATTATATAAACGAATGGAATAAATCTAAGACCAGTGCATTATACGAGACATTGCTAAATGTTGATAAGAAAATAAGGAACATAGAAAGTTTTTCTTCTAAAGAGTTATATAGTGAGAGGATTAAAACTTCCTATGAGTTAGAAATTAACGGAAGCTTAAGAGAAAATGTTGTCAAGACATGGGAATCTCAGCGCGATATGGGAGCTGCAAGAGAAGAAATTAGCGGTTTTATAAAACAAGATGGGGGATATGAGATTGTCGAGGAGATTGCTTTTAAATCGGAAGGCGTAAATATTATTAAGGGTAAAGAAAAAGAACTTAACAAATGGCAAATAGAGGCTGCACAAGAGATCGTTAATGAAGTAACAAGCAAAGAAAACAATATATCAGTACTTGAAAGTGCGAAGTTACCTAAGGCAGATGAAGGGATAATAAGTAGTTATATATCGATATTAAAATCAGAAATTAAGTCTCTGAAAACAGGCCAGTCTCAAGACATAGAAACTGCAAAGAGTAAACTGGTAGAGCGTTTCCAGGCATCCGAGTTAAAGATTCTCGATGGTATGAAAAAAGTTCAAGAGAAGCGCATATCGCAACTCAAGACTCAAAATAACAAGTCAAAAGAGCTGGAGTCTTCCAAGCTTAAATTGGATGCCATAGAGAAAACCATTGAATTTTACAAGGAAGGCAGCTTGACGTATGGCAATGTTGCTAGAAATATTAACAATATGGTAGTATCTGAAAAATACGCGGAATCTTGTGAATCTATAATAAAAGAATTTACAATAAAGATAGCAAAGAAAGGCGCATCGAAAGAAACTAGAAAAGAGCTCGAAGCGCTTAAAAGCTATTATGAAATCGAAAAACGCATTATCGAAGCTGATAAGGAATTAAGAGATGCGCCGTATAATGAGAAGCTTAGAGAGAAAGTGAATAAGCTCAATGTCGATGCCGGAGAGAAGTTAATAAAGATATATAATGATTTCCATAAGGAAAGGTTTGGGACTGCCTTAAAGTCTGTTGAAGCACTGAAAGGCAAAAGTGGAAAAACCTTAATCAAAAGTTTGCATGTCGGATCAATTAGAGAAAAGTTTCTTAAGGAAGTCTTTAAGGTGAAAGATACAGGGCAGCTGAATTTCTTTGAAAAGTCATTATATGGACAGTTTTTGTTAAGAGAGTATTTTGGAAGAGGTCTTAATGAAGGCATGTTTAGGGATCAGCTCAGGGCAATAGATGCGCAGGGAAGAGGGTTTATAACCTCTTTGGCAGCACAGGCTGGAAAATCAGCTGCATATACAGTTGTATTTGGCAGCAATCTACGAAGTAAAGAGAAAATAGTTCAAGAATTAATAGTAAATGATTCAACAGGCATAGGTCAGTTTACGGAAAAAGGCGGAAAATATCAACTTATTGCAGAAGCTATGGGGTATAAATTTATAAATGGCTTTGAAAGATTTAGTAAATTAGATTCTGCCAGCGCCAAAAAATTGATAAAACTCTTAAATAACCCAGAGGGCAATATTGTAATAGTGTGGGACGCAAATACAAGAGGTTTTGTGACGCGATATGCATTGAATGAGGGAAGGACGGAAAAATCAGGCTTGGATGAAGCTTTGAAACAAATAAAAAATACAGGACTTGATGAAGTTGACCAGATTGCGGTGTCTCAAAAGCTGTTTATAGTAGGTTCCGAAGGTAGCGTTTCTCCTAAATTTATAGAAAAAGTGAAAGAGATTATTTCAATTATAGATGCAATGGGCAAACCAATAAAGACAGTAGTGAGCCCTAAAGAATTTAAGTCTGAAAAGAGCAAAAATGTTATATTATTCGAGGGAGGAGATTATAAGATAAAATTAAATGCTGATACAAAGGCAAAGCTTAAGGAAAAGGGCTATAATGTTGATTCCCGGAAAAAAGATAGTGGTTTGTTGCACGATATATCCAGGGCTTTATATGATGCCCATAACAAGAACTATCTAATAGAGAATAATAAATACCATTTTGCAAGAGAAGGAGAGATGGCTCAGAGAGATACGCATGACCACAGTGATGCGTATAACGTTGCTATCTCGTTGAAATTGATAGACTTGAAACTATTAAAGATCAATCCGATAGACATTAAGGTTACTACAGGCGGAAAAGCCGCTACATTGTCTCAGATGTTCAATGAAGCAGGCAGGGTTTTTGGAGGCACAGGAACATTGAACTCAGCACGGGAAATAGTAGAGGTAATTACAGGGACGAAGGCAGTAAATATAACAGAGACTACTTTTGAACAGATATTAGGAGGAGAACTCAAGGGAGGTTTTTATGAGGCTCAGGGCGGTCGTGAGCTCACAGCTATAAAATTTGAATCCAAAGAAATAAAGTTTACAGATGCGGAGGTTATAAAATTTGTAAGAGAGAGCATGAAAACAGGAAGAGGTGTGTTGATTCATGTGCCACCAGAAAGATTAAATGCAATAACTAAGGCCTTAAAAAATTTACGCATAAAGGATATGAATGTGATGGAGATTACCAATGAGACGACACCTGATGTTGTTGTTGACATAGCTGAGAAGGCTGGTAAGGGCGACGTGGTGTTGTCTACAACTCTTGAGCCGTTCAGAGGTAAAGACTTTGGCGAAAAGAGAAGAGCGAAAGGAGAAGGCCATATAAATGAGCTTATATTAAATGCTGAGAGATTTGATATGGACACTCTGCTCCAGGCGTTAAGAAGAACAGGAAGGGGCGGCACAAACACAAAGCGCGTTTTGATATTTGACAGAGACGTTATAAATGAAAACTTGAGCTATGCAAAGACTATGGTTAAATTCTTAGGCGGAGACAGATTGGCAGGCAAGATAAGCCAATTGTTGCCTTCAGAGAGTAGTAATATGATAAACAATCCTTTAAAGTATGTAAGATTTAGCGCTGAGTTTAAGGGAATCTTAAATAAATTTAAATCGGTTATGTTTAAACTTACTAGTGAACCTATAAGTAAGACAGTTTATGAGCCGTTGATGGATATGATTAAACATTATGGAGGAGAAAAGGCTAAAGATGGAGAAATTTTGTCGCAAAAGCTGGAAGATGCACGGCAGAAAAAGAATTTCCTGGCGGATCTTGATTATACAGATCAGCTGTCAACACCAGAGCAAATTGTCGCTAAGGTATATCAAGAGTATACTAAAAATGCAGTAAAGGTATGGAAAGAGATAAGCTCTGATTTAAGATTGAGCCTTGAGGTAAGAAGAGAAGCATCTTCCAGGGCTCTTGATATCTTATCGGTAGATTTTAAAAATGTCAAAGCAGAAAGTTCAAGATCATTTGCCAGTGTGCCGCTTGGTAGACCTGCGGAATACACAGCTTCTGTATTTAAATATTTAACGAAATTTGTATTGCCTTCCAAAGGAAAATCTGTAGGGTTTAATACCATTGTTGTCACAGAAAGCATGATAAAGAAAATTGGCGGAAAGAACGCTCTGAAGGAATGGAATAAGTTAGAAACAAAGGATGATATTATAGAGCGCTTTGACAAAAGCGCACTTAATTCTTCTCAGGCATTTGTGAACTTTTTGTTATCGTCAGAAGTCAATGTCAGCGTAGAGGATAAAAAGATACTTAAGTCTGCTATGGAGTTGTTAAAAAGTTTCTCATTTAATGAATTAGCGGATATGGGTAAGGTATCGCTTATTTTAAACACTGTCAGTGGTTTTAACAAGGAGTCTGATAAGGATTTATTTATAAAGGCGATTAATCCGCAGCTGAGTTATAGGATAGTTAGCGCGGCAGCAGGTGTTTTTTATGCATTGCAGAATATGGATACAGAACTTTCTAGAGGTATAAACATTGAGAGTGTTTTAAGTATCTTATATTCAGATGATGCAGGATATAGTTTCAGGGAATATATATCGAAAAATATCTCGGAAGAATCCACACTTAATACGGCGATAGAAAAAATAAATGTTATAGAAGAAGATGCGAGTCTGACGCTGAAAACTTTCGCTGGTGTTTCCAAAGAGCTAGAGATCGATGTTGAAAAGATATTGATCTTGCATGATTTTAGTCTTGCATCAAAAACGCAAAAGATAGAGACACTTTATAGACAATTTGAAGTCATGGATAAAAAATACGGGACTGATTTTTACGGCAAGACTCTTGTTAGTCAAGCATCCGAGTTTGTAACCTCAGGCAAGGGTATTATATTGGGCGAGCATATCCTTAAGAACATCGATAAGGGTCAAAATACAGCTATTTATAATAAAATAAAAGAAATAGTGAACCTCTTAAAGAAAGATAAACCAGTCGGTTTTGAAGTAGTAAGATCTATTGATGATGAGGTTATGCAGCAGCTGCTTGCGAATTTAGTAATTCCGGACCTTAACGAAGAAGGTTTTGGTAAGTTAAAAGAGGCCTACGAGGAAGATGGCATAGTAAGTATTATGGATTTAGACAAGTCTAAATCCTCTATCAAGGATGTATATGAAAAGTTTATCATTTCAAATGATTGGCTTGATGAAGTTGACATAAAAAAGATATTTTCTAAGGCAGGTGTCGAAGGGTATAAAGTTGATGAAAGAGCTAAAAATGTAGAAAAACATATAGAACGCCTGATTGGCAGAAGAAAGAATATAGTCCCCTCTAAATTAAAAGAAGGCGACCATCCCGAAAGCTTAAAAGCCAATATGTCTGCTGATATTTCAAAAGACGGTAAGAGATTAGTGCAGTTTGACGATCAATTCTTGAAAAATCTTGAATTTCTTTCTAAATTTAGTCCGGAATTGCCAGAAAAGATTGTAACTGCAAAGATACAGCATGAATTGGGGCATCAAGCGCATTTGTCAAATTTCTTCAATGCTTTTGAGATGCATTATATGGAGGATGGCGTAAGGAGATTCAAGAGTGATAAACTTAAAGATGCTCCAGGTAAAGCTTTTAGCCTGGAGAAATATTTTACGAGGATAGCCAAGCTTATATATAGTAAAGGCAAGCTAAGCTCCGAGACAGAAGATATGAAGGTCGAGATAAACGAAAAGAAAATGGATGGAGAATATTATTATACAGTTAAATTAATCAGCTCTAATCCTAAGTTGGAATTACCAGAAGAGTTGATCAAAGGAGTGGAGCTAGATGCTACAGGCTTACTGGAATTCATGGCCAATATAAAGCTGATAGCTAAGGATAGCAGGATTGATGATAGTAGCATTTCTGAGAGGTTGAAAAATAATGTCGCATATTCTCTATGGTATGACTTTAGGCTTAGACTAGGAGGAGGCGCCAGTTTAACGCAAGAAGAACTTAAGCAACAAATAAGGGAAACAGTAAATGACAAGAAGGAGCTTTCTCTCTTAGGGTATTTTATGCCAGGAGATAAGGATTTTTCAGAAGTAATCGCAGAAGCAGCTGTTGAGATAGACCAGAATTTCAAAAAAGCGGTTTTAAAGTCTGAGAAAAAACCTGTAGAAAAGAAGATGACGTTAGATGATTTGCAGGATCTACATGGTAAAGAGAAAAATCTGACGATAGCTGCTGCAGATTTGTTAAACGAAGAGCTCAGTGAAGAACAATTACAGGAAGACATAGACGGTATTAAGAAATATTTTGATAATCAAGGTCAATCACTTGAGCTTGCCTCAGAAAAATTATTAGAAGAAGACATGGAATTGTATGACGGGCTCAAGGGTATCAAGAGCAATCAGGATATGCCAGATGCCTGGCTTATAAAGTTACTTGAGGTTTTAACTATAGCCAAAATTACTAAGGAATCTCCAGATTATAAGATAGGTGAATTGTTTGAAGACTACAAGGGAGATATGTATGGAAGAGTAATAGTGATGGAGAAAGCTATAGCTGCAAATGAAAATATTAAACAGGATAAAAAGTCTTCAGGTGTAGATGATAAACCTCTTGCATCTAATGAGGGCGTTGTAGCTATTCCTGAGAAGAAAGTATTTAAAAACTGGGCTGCATGGCTTGCAGATAGATTGAACATGGCTGCGATAGCTCCAGATTATGATATTGATTCAAAATACAAAGAAATAACTGATGCACTCGAAATAGCGCCTCCTGATGCAAGGAGGATAGGGGCTATCCTAAGAGAACCTGAGAAGGTCGAGAAGGGAATACCAAAAGTAAGTGGTGTTCCGAAGAGATCCGGGGAAGACATTTCGAAGCGTAAAGACCTTGCTATAAGCTATTTCAATAAGGCACTTGGTAAAGACGGAAAATTTGAAGATTTTGAAAAAGCGATAAATTTTTCAAGGGATGCGATTACAGGAGGCCAAATATTAGGTGAAGAATTCTATAGGTATATCATAACAGCTATAAATGAAGGCCTTTCTGAGGCAAGGAAAAACCGCGTAAGGGGATCTCCAGTATTTGATAGAAGAATGGCAGTAACTCCACAAGAGATGCTCCCTGTGCTTTTTGAAACACTCTCCGTAATGACCCAGAACAAAGACACCTCTAAAGACCTCGCAGCATTATTCAATAAGACATTAGAAGGAAAAGTCATAGAAAAGATCGTTGATAGCGAAATAGACGCCTTTTTCACGAAGGAGTTTATGCGCGAAACAGGTAAATATAGTACCGCCTTTGCACAATTTAATCTCTTAAGGAAGATGGGACGGGGCAGCCTGGTTGATATGTATGGATGGTTTGTGCTTGGCAATAAGAAGGGCATGATAAAGGATGCCCTGGATGGCACCATAATCAATTCAATGCACTGTTCCGTTGTCATGATTGAAAGCATATTGAATGATGAAAAGGCCATAGCTTCAGGTATGGCAAGGCCTGTTAAAGAAGTTACACTGGAAGGCCTTGCAAGGGATCTCTCAAGAGAGATTATCAGGAAGGTCAGAGATGTTAAGAAGGATGACAAAGGCGAACTAAAGAGATTCCTCTCAGAGCTTAATAAGGGTCGCATATCCTTTGAACCGATTCACGCGGTTATGGAAAGGGATTACGGAGTAAGTACATATTTCTATGAGATGTCTCCAGAGGCATACATTGCCTTAGGTAATCAGATGTCATTATCAAAAGTCGGGCTCCAGGTTATAGGAAGGGATGTTGATGGAAACCAGGCAGGCCACTTTGTAGCAGGAGACCAGAATTATGTATATACTAATGAAGCTGGAGAGAAGATAAAGATAGTAAGGATTGATGAGACTAATGGCACTTACGGTGTACCACAGCATGAGTTTACAGAATATATCAGGAATAATAATGATGATGGAAAGATCTATAGTTTAAGCCTGCATTTAGATCTTAATACTAAAGGCATAGAGGGCATCAAGCCTCTTGGCATTGATGCAATGGCACAGGTTTTTGGAAGAGGCGCTGAAGAGGTTCCATGGGGTCAGATTGTTCCCCTGAATAGCATGGAGTCTTTGGCTTCCAATGATACATTGATAAGAGATAAGGGTGTCCGCGTAATGGATACTGGTATATTGGCCTTGTCCCCAATAATCAAGCCGGAACAGGACACCCTATTATCTTCTGAAGAAAAAGAAGAAGGAAAGGGTAGAATTCTCAGGAAGATTCTTGAGAGAATATTTAAGAGAGATGAACCAGCCAAGATTATTTATAAAGAAAATCTAATTGGTTGGAAAAGGGCTATTGGTATGGTCCCAGAAGCAAAACTGCCTAGGCTTAATTGGTTCGGAAACAAGAAAGATGTTTTAATTTCCAGAATAACAAGTCAGTTTAAACATATCGGGAATATTTATGGAATAGAAAGCGCCCTTTCTGAATACTCAGGTGATGAATTACAAAGGATATGGGAAGAGCTCGACAGGGCGAATTATAAGAGATACAAGAGTTATGATTCGCTTGCCAAGAAGCACTTTAAGGATTATATAGAAGATTTGAAGAAAGGAAAGGTACACAAGGCTATCTTTGGAGCTTTGATAGTGTTTCCTTATGGCCTTCTGGACATGTTCTTCTTTAATTATTACAGGACGCGCCATACCTGGAAAAGGAGGGCGTCAAAACAGGATTTCTTAGGCGGAGATGCAATAGATATACTAGAAGGCGCTGCGATATTGGAAAAAGATAGACTGGAAGTATCTCCTAGAGATAAAGAAGGCGTTCTTGATAGTATAAAAGAAACCAATATCTTTAAATATACAAACAGTTTCTTAAAGAATACTGTAATCATACCAGCCACAGCAGAGTTTATCCAGAAAAGGACCAAGCTTGCGATATTTAGCGGAATAGGTCACGGCTTATTATGGGGTCTTGTGAGTCATAGTACCTTAGCTGCTGTGATTATACCTACATTCGGGTTCTTTGCACTTCCGATAACAATCGGTGCTTTAGCGAGCGCATTGATACTGGCATTTTTCCTCAGCTATTTTAAATTTGTAAAATACCAGAAGAATAAACTCATGGATGAAGATTCCTGGATTAATCCTGACAAGGCAAATCTTGTAAGGATGGATTACGCTCACCTTAAGAAATATATCAGAGCTATTATAGCGAAAAATGACAAAGGCCATATGGTAGAAGTATTCAGGGTCCTTTATAGGAATGAGCAGATTGGAGCATTAAGGACCGAGACAAAGGCAGAAAAAGCGTTGATAAAAGAACTCATAGGAAGGCTCAGGACTAATCTTGATCTAGAAGATACGAAGGCCATAGAAATGTATTTTGATAGGCATCTGGAACAGGATAGGAAAACCTTTAATGTAAAAACAGGAGGAATTGGATTAAATTCTCATATACATGCGCTTCTTAATAAGGATATAAGGACAGCTCGTGAAAAAGAACTGGAGAAATTAGCAGGAAAGAAGGGAACGAGCAGCATATTTAATACAAAATACAGATTATGGGGCAATGTATTGAAGTCTACGCTTGCTATTGCAATGATCGGGTGGGAGATTGACCTTATAGCTGGAGAGGCAGGCTTAGCAGTTCAAGTAGATACAGGTATTTCAGAAGGAATAGGCTTATTTAGCGAAGACGCTTCTGAATATTATAGCGACAATCTAGCTGTTATGCAGAGAGCTGTTTCCTTTGTCGAAGGAATGCATACTGATGAACTAAAGACAGGTTTGGGAGTGATTGACGCAGGAGCTATTTCATGGGGAAATCTTATCATGAATGATCTGCTTGGGATAGATCTTGGTGGCGAGATCTTTGCTATAATTGATGGCTCCAGGCTGGTCGAAAAAGAACTTCGCGATAATCCAGAACTTGCTATAAAGTTATACGCGGAGACCATGGCAGTATTAGAGAAACTGCAGGATAAGGCAACAAAGGGAGACACATCTGTCTTGGAAGAAATAGAGAATCGTAAGAAATTTCTAGACAAACTAGATAAGTTCTTGAAGAAGGAAAAAGGTAGAGAGAAATTTGATTCAAAAGATGCTATGTTGATTTCACAGGCTTCTATGATGCCGACTTTTATTGATAGGTTCTGGAATGTGGCAAAAGACAAGATTTTTGGCTCAGACGAACAAGAGATTGCAGATAAGGATTTTAAGCTTAACCTTGAGGAAATCGAGCCAGAAGATAGATTGATCGAACCGATCAAAACAGAATCTACCAAGGTAACTGTTGTAAGTAGAGTTGAGGAAGAAAAAGGAGTCGGTGCACCTCCTACTGCACCAGAAAAGACAACAGTAAAGACATCGGATGCATCTCTAGCACAGCAGATTGCAACTCAGGATGAAGAGGACAAGCAGTATGATGGGCAGATTGATGGAGTCTCTAATCGTCTGAAGATTTTAGAAAATGATAGGGTCCTTAGCGCCACAGATGGTCCTATTGTCTTACTTCTCAATGGAGCGATGGATAGAGACGCCAGTGTTGTTAAGGAATTTAATTTTAATCAGGATAAGGTCCTAAGAGAATATATAAGGGGTAATTTGCATTTTGAATATACTGATGAAAATGGAAAGACTCAGGAAGTAAGGCATTATTCGCAAATCCAAGCCCAGGATCAGGATTGGTATATAAACGGTAACTATACAATAAAGGTTGATAAGTCATTTGATAAGCGCGTAAAACGTGGGGATATTATTGAGACTGTTAAGCAGCTACAACAGCAGGGCAAGATATATTTCTATGATACAGAAAAGACCATTTATTATAGGGAACAGGATGTATATGCACACAAGAGATTAAGCGAGCAAGAGGTTGCTTCAAGAAAATTAGGTATGTTCAGGACATTTCTATTGCCTGAAGGGATCGAGGCAAGCGAGGCAGCACTTTATAGTGTGGAGGGAATGATAAAGCTTGGAGGCCAGGAGATCCAAGGGGGACTGAATGCGGTAAAGGCAAAATGGATAACAGCTGAATCCAATAAGGACATAGCTGAAGATAGGTATAGATTAGATAGAAAGATGGCTGATAGCGAAGAAAACAGGAGAGAGTACAAAGTAGATGATGCGGAGTTTTTTGGCAATCTAGAGATAGTAAGGGTCAATTCGTTCTATCACCCTACATGGGTATGCTTCACGGATGCAGATGGTAGCGTGAAGTCCATGGTGCGAGAGGGAAAAGAGTGGCACCTGGAAAGGGTTTATGAAAGTATAAATCAGGCAATGTATGAGCTGGATAAGCATATTTTAATTATGGGAGAAGATGATGTTTATTATCCTGCCTTGGAATTTACAGGAGCAAAGGCAAAGAAGATCATAGATGCAGAAACAGGCCAGGAGATTCGTTATCACGGAGAACTTCTTAATGAGCAGCTTAAAACCGCAGAAAAAGACAAGGAGATATTGCAAGGTGAGCTTATTCGCATACAAGAATTTGACATATATAGAGACCCGATCAAGGCGTTGGATCGCCAGCAGAATAACTATAAAGATGTTTTAGAGCATGGCGGCATCTTGATGAATGAAAAATTGGGCGCATGGGAAACTTTTACCGAAGAGACTCAGCCAAAGGATGTACAGATAAAGGTGATTAAAGACAAAGACGGGACATACAGGAAGGAGTTCTATACTAAAGACGGTAAATTAATACAATACGGCATGGAATTTGTAGAGGAAAGGATAAGATTATTAGAAGAACAGCTAGTACATTATAATGAAAAAACACTGGTAAGAGGTGCAAAAGAAGGCATGGTAATAGAGACAGATCTCAAGACCGGTAAGGAAAATATTCTCGTAGGGATGAAGTATTTACAGGAATACGCAGATCTCATGAAAAGCCTTGTGGCGGAAAAAGGCTCAAAAGCGGCCATAAAATATAGGGAGTCTGATAATAGCTTTGAATACTCTGAAAATGGAAAGAGGATAACTCTTGTATCAGGTTATAAACAGGCATTGCAGGCAATAAATAGGGCTAAGATAGAGTTTAGAAAAGCCAAGGTTTATAGCGAAGATTTACGTGAAGGAAGAGTATATATTTCAGAAACAGAGATTATTGAGAGCATGCCGAAATTTATAGAAGAAGAGAAGACTCCTGGTATACCAAGTAGAGCAAAGGAGATTCTTGAGACAGGTATTTCACAAGCAGAGATTGTCAAATCAGCAGCAGAATTTATAAAAATAGCAGAAGAGCTTGGAAAGGCATTAGACGAGCAAATGCTTGAGATTGATAAGGAAATTCCTGACAATCACACAATGGCATGGATAGCAAATGTTACTTACAGGATCGCAAGGACAGAATGGGGCGCCACTGATATGCCTGGTCTGGAATGGGGAGTGCAATTACTGGAAGGCTATATCAATGATTACAAGATCCATTACAAAGTTAGTATTACAGGTGCTATTGACTCAGATATGCTACAGTCAGGCGATAAGAAAGTGGCGCAAAAGACTCTTGATGTATTGAAAGAGAACCTTGCCAATCTGACCTTTATCCAGCAAGGAATAAAGGATGGACAGGTATACGAAGGATATTATCTCTATCATACAGATGAAATAGAGGAAGATATAGAGAGGACTAGAAGAGAGATATCTATACAGGAAGGGATTGTAAACAAAACAGGTATAAATAATTGGCGCACAACAATCTCTGCAGAAATAGTCAAAGAAGAGCAATGGTATGTAGGAGTCATGGGCGCTATTGGTGAAAACAAGAATAACTATGGTAAATTAGGCAGATATAATATTTTAGATCTATCTGCGAAAGTTTATCTTCTTAAGGAGTCATCCCTTTATCTTTCTTCTGTTTTCCATGCAGGAGATAAAGAATGGTATCATAAAGATCTTATGGTTGGCGCCAAAGGAGAATGGCGAACGTCCCTTGGTTATGATTGGGAAATCGAGAATTATAAGCTTGATGCTAATGTATTTGGAGGTCTTTTTGAATATGATGGACGCTGGAATCCTGGAGCAGGGGTAGGAGCAAAGGCTTCTGCTGTATATAAGGTAGGGGATAAGCTTACATTAGAACCAAAAATTTCCTCTTATGTTGTAGTTAAAGATTTCGAACAAAACATCCCGCTATTTACCTCTGATGTCACGAATCCAGGCAATGTCTATTTCAATGCTGAGGCTGAATTAGATGCTCGTTTGTCAATAGGCCAGGGCAGTGCTTTGACAGCTAACCTGCAGGTAGCTACAGACCGTTCATTTATCACTCGGATTGGATATTCAGAAAAAGACAACAGGGCATACATTGGTATTAGACAGTTAGGTAATATGCCTCTACCAGGTCAATATACTATGATGACTACTGGCAAGCCATCACCGTACATAGAAGCAGGATATGCCCTTACTGATGTATTTGATCTTTCTGTAGCGGTACCACTTAAGACACAAGGTCTTGAGGTTAAGTTTAACCTGCCTCTCCAAGGCCTTTATAACAAGATTTGGAAGCAAACAAAGCCTAAAGATAATTATAGAGGATCTATGAAAGGATATGATTATTCTGCCCCGACAGATATTTCTTATGGTTCTCTGAAGGGACCAGAAATAACAAGACAGGGCGATAAATTAGTGGTGGCCCAAGAAAAAGATGTAAAAGATAGCGAGATTAAGACAGAAGATATCGAACTTCCTGAAGTAGGTCTACAGCAGGATGTGGACAAGTCCCTTGAAAAGCTTTATCCGGATAAGGATGTTAGTGAGGTTAGGGATATTATAAATTCTTCTATAAAGACTGAACTGACCGGTGTCAAAGAATTGGTTCTTGATCTTAGCGAGATAACAGATAAGTATGGATATAAAAAGATCATACTTACTGATAGCGATAAAGAAGATATGGATAAGCTGATTGCCTTCTTTGCAGGAGAAAAAATAAGCAAAGAAGAAGTAAAGAATGTTTTACGCTCTGAGTATGCACTGTTATTCGGTGCAGAATATTACAAGGCCTTGCTTTCAGAGATAACTAAGGTACCTAATTATGACTATGAAGCAGTATTTGATTTATATAAGCTGTTTGTAAGAGGCTCGCTTGGGGAAAAAGGTATTGATGGTGGTGTGCTTGAGGCAAAGAAGGCGCTAGACGAAGAAGGTGAAACTGAGGAAAATCTCGAAATATTCAAGTCAAGGATACTCATGGCTCATCCAGATCTTTTCCGCTGGTCTTATTATGATTTTATAGGCGATAGGGGAGTACAGGTAGAGTATGGCGTTGAAAGGTTTACAAGACTGAGATGGGAAGGCGATGCAGTTTACCTTGAAAAGGGCTTGCTGGTTGATGATGACAGGAGACTTAAAATAAAAGGTGACGAGGTCAATTCAGTCGAGTATGAAGTGATCTATGCTGGCAAGGCATACCTTGATAAAGGCAAGATAGAGCCTCTTTCAGGCACAAGACAGGAGTATTACGAATATTATAAGGACAAAAAAGGCGAAGAGATGGTCAGGAAGGTGCTTGATGTGGAAAGGGATAAGCCATATAGTAAATTCTACAAAATGAGCTTTGAACAGTGGCTTAAGGATTCATCTGTATCGCAGTGGATATCTGGTAAAAAAGGAATTTATGTTACAGCCCATGATTATATAGACGGTACCAACGTAGAAAAGAGTTATGCCAGGTACTTAAAGACAGAAACTGCTGCTAGTTATGAGCTTGTTGAAATTGGATGGATAGATGCAGATGGAGAGAGACAGACCGTAGATGAAAAAGGCTATATGACTATGTATGTTGAGGCCCTTAACCAGAACAAAGATGATCTATGGAAATGGCATACATACACTAAAAAGATGGACTGGGATGGCAGCGATGAAAGAGAAGAAAGAGGAAACAGGGAATCCCAGAGGACACCGTATGGATCATTTAAGATTTTTAAAGAAGCGACGCCGAGAAGACTAGCCGAAGAAAATAAGCTTATCTCTCCTGAGATAATGGAGCCACCTCAGGAAGTTGCCAGGACCACATATACATTAAATGATGGAGTAAAATACTTAAAATATTACCAGGATGAAGGGACTGGCCTTGTGAAGGAATTTGATTATCTCGAATCGTATTATGAGGATAACAGGGCTTATACCTATGGCCAGGCGCTTGCAGCACTTACCTTTATGTTGGATGGCGATTTTACGTCTGCCGAGAAGACACTAGATTTCTTCAGGGACAAGGAAGATATTTACAATGCGTATTACTATAATTCAGGCAAGGTTGCAGAAGAGATTCAGGATGCAGGACCTGTATTATGGGTAGGCATGGCAATGGCTTATTACACAGAAAATACAGGGGATTCACGTTATATTGAGAGCATGAAAAATATAGCAGAATCTGTATTAGAGCTACAGCAACCAGAGGATGGGATCATCCAGATATCGCTGGATGATAAAGGTATTTCTACAGAGCACAATATTGATGCATTTGTATTTTTTGAATATATGGGCGAAAGATTTAGTGGTCAGGATGGAGAAACGTATAAAGAGGCTTCTAGTAGGATTAAAAAATGGCTGCTAAATATAGGTTTTGACAAAGAAAGCGGAAGGTTTATCCGTGGGATATGGTCAGACGGTACGATTGATAATGGCATGGCAACTGATGCTCAAGCCTGGGGACTTTCAATAGCTGATAAACTAGGCTTAACAAAAGATCAGAGAGAATCTATGATTTCGAGCGTTGAATCTTGTCGCGTCAAGGTGCTACATTACAATGGTTATAAAAGGATAAATGGATATGATTTTACTGATAGGGGCATGAGCTTAGCGTTCAGAGGCGGGAAGGCGATGATTACCCCTGAGTGGACTGCGCAGATGGGTTTACATATAGATGGGGATAAATTAGGCAGGGAACTGGATAAGACTGTAATTGAAAGAGACGGTGTAAAAGCACCGCCATATGCTACTTCTTCAGACGAGTTGACCTCAGATGCTGAATCTTGGAAAACACCATCTGGAGAAGCAACTACCTCGGTAACTGCAGCAGCATGGACAGTATTTTTAAAAGAGAATTTTGATCCACTTAAGACATTAAGCGTGAAAATAGAGGAATTGAAGGCAAGGGATGTTAATGACCAATTAGTAGAGGAATACGAAGAATATCGGGAAGAGGATGGTGAGCGTATTCATGGCCCAAGGGTAGATCTACGAGTATTCGCACTACCATATGAGTCAAAAGAAGTTACAGATATAAGAATAAAGAGCACAGTTGATGAGGCCCAGGATACAGAAGATGTTGCGCAGTCGCCAATAAAGACCTCTTCTGAAAAACCACGCCAGGAAGTCGGGCCTGTAGAACAGTCAGTTGCACAGGAAATCGAATCTCCTGCAGAAGAAAGAGGTAAAGACCTTAAGAAAGAAACTCCTTTTGAGGCAAGTTATGATTTTGCAATGGGTCAGGAAGATAAGATTTTAAAAGACTGGGCCTTTACTTATGATAATTCGCTCAAGGCTATTGAATACATAGAAAATGGAGATAAAGAGAAGGTACAGAACATCTTAGATTTCTTTAGAGATAAGGCAGCAAAAGAAGAAGGCATTTATTATACTGCATATAATATAAACACAGGTTTGATGAGCGAATGGAATAATCACGCAGGACCTTCTCTCTGGATAGGTATGGCAATGGCACGCTATACAGAGAAGTTTGGAGACGATAGATACCTTGAATCAATGGTTGAGCTGGGTAATGCAATAATAAAACTCCAGAATCAAGATGCTACGGCAAAGAATAAGTATGGAAGCATCCAAATAGGCCCTGTCGATGAATTTGTATCTACTGAACACAATATAGATGCGTTTGTATTCTTAAAATATCTGTCTGATAAGATTAAAGGGGAAGATGCTTACGAGATAGCCAAGGAAAAGGTAGGAGACTGGCTGGAAGAGATAGCCTATGTAAAAGAAGAAGGCAGGTTTATACGCGGAGTAACTAAGGATGGAGAGCTTGATAAAGAGATTATTGTTACAGATGTCCAAACATGGGGTGCTTCAATTGCTAAGTATTTAGATGGTGTTGACGCCAAGACACTGGTAGATTTTCTTGAAAATAATGTTAAGACAAAGGTCGTCTGGGATGATAAAGAGATAGAAGGATTTGGTTTTACAGCAAAAGACGACATGGTCTGGCTGGAAGCCATGGCTCAGGCAGTGAATGCATTTAGGGCAGCGGGTATGCATGAAAAGGCAGATTTTTATATAAAAGAGATAGAGAAAGCCAAGATTACAAGAGGTAGGGAAATAGGATTGCCATATGCTACTTCTTCTGGAGTTCGGATGTATGAGGATTCCTATATTAAGACACCTGTAGGAAAATATACTATATCCCAGGGAACGACATCATATTACCACCTTGTAGAAAATGGCATAGATCCTCTGGACATAGAGGTAAAAAAGAGCGTTGATGAAATTAAAGGCGCGTTGACAGCTTATCCGGAAAAAGAAGCTTTGGGTAAAGAGATTAATCTGAAAGCCTTGATTCCTAATATAAAGATTATCTTATCAGATGATTCATGGAAAGAGCACCCTGACTTAGTTAAATATTTAGAAGGTTGTTCTTATGGTATAGGCACAGACAAGATTATATATGTATACAGGGATGGACCTGCTGCAAAGGTTATACTTGCCTATGTAAAGAATGTTAGCAAGGATAAGACTGTATTTGAGGTTGTGCATAGGGAAGGAAAAGAAGAGATAGCCCGAGAATCTTACGAGTATGATAAAAAGAACAGAACTTTAGGTAGTGTTGTTTCACGTTCAAGTATAGTTGAAGATTCGAATAACTTTACAAAGAATGCAATTATCCGTCACATAGATCCCCAGACAAAAGATGTAGTAGGCGCAGATAAAGTCTTCAAAAATAGTATAAAATATAGCGAATGGAAGAAAGCCTTTTTATCTTCCAAGATGATTAGTATCCAAGAAATAGGAGAAAATGGTTCGATCAGAAAAGATTTCTTTGCTTTCCACGATGGCCCTAAAGAGCTCGCTAGGATAGAGGGCGGTGTGCTCAGTTTACGTAGTAGCGAAAATATCAGTAAATCAGATGTTGTAAATATAAGCGAATTGAAAAAAGTTTTACCCGAAGACGAATATCGTAAGTTTGAAAAAGAATATAAATATTCAAAAGCTTCTCGCTTTGCATTCTTTGATGCAGGGTTAAATGTTGAAAGCTTACGCAGCAGTCTCTTGATGGACAATGGGTCAGAGTTAGCAAGGTTTCAGCACGATGAGATATCAGTAGTAACAGATTTAGAGGATCTTACCGAAAAGGAATTAAAGTCTATTAGAGATGCCATGCAAAAAGAAATAGGTTTTCATCTAGAAAATCGTATTTTCGAGAACCAAGTTATATTCGATAAGTGGTGGGAAAGATTTGAAAAATCTGATAAGAGAAAAATATATGTATTTGATGAAAAGTATAATGAAGACGAATCATGGATCGCGTTTAATTATGATAAGTTCGAAATAGCTTCAATAAATGAATACGGGTTTAATGCAATAGACTTTTCCGAAGATGGTCGCCTCGAAAGAGAAACTTATATTTATGAAGAAGGCGAAGTAAAAGACTTTAGTTCAAAGGCTTGGGTAGAGTATGGTCGTGATGATGTAGTAACTATAATAAATGTTCACAAGAAGATAGCGTGGCAGGAAGCCAGGGAAGATAAAAACAGGATTAGCCTTATGTATAACGGAAAGCTTGATGAAAAAGGAGATTTCATCAGGAGCTCTGTAACTGTATTTTACTATTCTGACGAAGGTGTCGTTGCCGAACATGGTTATACTATGAAATATAATAAAGATACCCGATCCAAGATAGATAGATATCTCAAGAAGGAAAATATAGCTAAAGAAGAGATAGATAGATTAAAGGATAGTCGTTTATTAATCAACGAATCCCATTTAGAAAAATATGATGAAAAAACACGCAAAACATATTACGAAAAGATAAATTATATAGTTGATAGCGAGAATAAATTAGGAGCCAACATTACAACCGAGGTTAAAAAAGGCGCAAGGCTCTTGGAGATAGATTTTAGGAATGGCGTTAAAGATATTTTCATATATGGTAGCAAATATGGAAAATATGACATTGCAGACAAATCTGTCAGGATCATAGATGGAGATATACATACAGTATCTAATTCAGTGTTTCTTTATGAAAATGGCAACGTAAGGTATCTAAGAGCCGGTCTTCCAGAAGGCAAATTTAAGCCAGAAGATTATCAGGGTGAGGGGCAGCTAAAGGAACTTTTTAGGCTTAAAAATATTATCTCTTTATCTGAGTATTTTAATAATCCACAGGGAAATCAGGTATGTGTATTGACAGGTCACCTTTCTATAGAGGAAGAACCTAATGATATAGCTACCTTAGATCCAGAATGGATAAGTTTTTCGAATTTCGATGAATTCAATACTTCGCAAGAAAGCTTTGTATTTGAATATGATGATGAAAAAGATGTGAATAGGAGCAAATACGAAGTTGACAAGAAACTAGAAGAAGGAAAATGGAAAGCACGCGCCGATAAAGTGGAATTGATTGATACGAAAGAAAACTTTATAGATAGTTATATATTAGCTTATAAAATTAAAGATCTTCGTTCTGATCGCCAGGCGTTAGATATTATAGCATTTGAATTAGACGGAAGAGGGGCTTTGCGAATTTCAAGGAGATTGTTTGGAAATGAACCAAGGTGGAGGATAGATGTTTTAGATGAATGGGAGAATGCTGTAGCTACTCATAAGGATGAGATATCAAAAGGCGCTATAGAATCTTTAAATAATAAAGGCAACTGGAGAGACTATCAGACTCATAGGATTATTCATGATCGCTTGTTTAGCTTTGTGTTAACTGATTACCGAGATAATTTGATCGGGGCAAAAAATGAAATATTTGATCAGGAAGGCAGGTTGTATTATAACGGCCAGCTTATCATGAAGAAATGGGCTGGTATGACACAGCAGGAGATAAAGGGTTTTGATATAGGAAAACCAGAAGGTGTATTTGACTGGCAATGGTGGTTACATAAGAGTAAGATTTCAAATTCCATTTTAAGCTGGCCAAGGATTACAGTAGAGAAGATCCTTGGAAGGAAGGTAGAGCTGGGAGTATCTGATGTAGAAGGAATAGATGTTGAGGCAAAGTTTAATGAGCTTATGGTACAGGCTGAATCAAAGAAATTGGTAGATGACAAAGATGTCAAATTTGAAGATTTAGCAGAAAAGACATCTCATACTTATAAGTACTACTGGATTGTTCCTGGTGCTATTCTTGTGGCTACTTTATTTATAATAGCAGGGACTAACTGGCTCTGGAAGAGGAAGAAAAAGGGCAAGGCTAAAGATGATGTCGAGGTTTTAACAGAAGAACAGACTGTGAAACGCGCTCCTTCGCAGACTTCGAAAGATTTAGAGACGCTTAAAGGAATTACAATATTGACAAAGAAAGAGTTAAAGAAGGCATTACCAGATAGAGATGATTTACCAGTAGCCAGAGTCATTGGAGACTTATACGATAAAGATCTTTTATCTATAGACGAATTCCAAGCTGCTGTTAGAGAAACAGAAGAAGAGATAAATAACGATAGTGTTATACAGAAGGTAGGTTTTGATAATGCGCAACATGTTCACAGGAATATTTATAGATCTATATTAGAAAAATCAGTTGAGAAGGCATTCAGGTCAAGGCTTAAAGGTTACGTTGATGATTTAGACCTCGATGGTCTGGAGAATTTTCCTGAATTTGAAGGGAAGACAGAAGAAATAAAGAAGTGGACAGATGAATTTATCGGAGATCTATTAGTGAAGATTACAACCACGCTTTTAAATGATCCAAATGTGAAATGGATAAAAGGGTTTGATGGGACAGAGATAAAATTAGACAGAAAGGAGCAGAAAGGCATTAACATAGGAGAAGATACTATTCCTCTTGCACCTGAAGATACACCTTATACCATGAGATATCTCATATGGCGCAGGATATTTAGCTTATCTTATACTTCTTACGGCCTTGGAGATTCTCTTGCAGGACGAGCTCCGATATTAAGGTATCTATTCCATGAAGGACTAAAAGATTTAGAAGAAGGGAACAATAGAGAAATATTAAGGCGCGTTAATCTCGTGAGGAGATTTGTGACCCCTATTATCCAATATGAAATAGACTTTAAGAAAGAGGCGTACAGAAGAGATGCTTTTAATAATTGGACGACCGAAGAGCTTAAAGGTGTATTTAATATTGAAAAGGTACAAGATATGCCGGGTATTTTACTTGAACAGCAGGATCTGGATGATTTATTCAGATACTCCAAGGATCCAGTTGGAGACATAGAAAAAATTCTTGACTTCAAGAACGAATCCGGTGAACGTATGAGATTGAGGGGGATTATAAAGGAAACAGAAAAACTTATTCATGAAGCAGGCGAAGATAAATTTGTCTTTGGTCCTAAAGAAATTCCGGCTGAGCGGGACTGGGGTTTTAGGGGTTGGGGTGAAAAAGCAGTTAAAGGTTATTTTGACAAAGACACAGAATCTGGAAAAGTTTCTTTTCATATGCAGAAAGTTGTAAATAGATTAAAGTCAGCAGTCGATGGTTTAATAAGAGAAAAGGAGAAATATCTAATAATTAAGGATGGGAAAAAGAAGAAAGTATTTGGGATAGGCTGGTGGCTTTATGCAAAGCTTGCTGTAACTCCTTATGTACATTTAGTAGCTCTTCCTTTCTATAGATTGTTTAAAAGATTTATAAGCGAAGATTCGCGCATTGCAAGATTTTTAGCCTTAAATGCTCCTGGAAGGGCGTCAGAAGGCACGCCTGATTTAAAGACTAAGAAAGGAAAGAGATTCTTTATATTGACTTTGACAGCAGGTCTTGCCTATAGTTCATTTATACTATATGTGGCTACTGCTTTTGCCCTGGCATTAACTGCAGCAACAGCAAGCCCTGTATTCCTCTTAGCAATCGTGCCAGCTTTAATATTCTTCCCATTAGGCTATCTTTCAATCAAGGATTTTGGAATAATGTTTGTCTCATGGCATAAGATGAAGCGGGAAAATATAGCTGTTTTAAGGACAATATTCCGCAGCTGGCCTGAGAAAAAGATGAAAAATATAATGCTGCGTATATTTATAGATAAGGATGGAAATTTACGTAGGGATGAAATGGATATTACATATGTAGAGAGGTGGAGAGATGCTATTAAGTACTACTTTAAAGAAGCCTTCATAGATAAGGATGAAAGAGACGATTATTTGACAGTAAATGGCACAACGGCAGAAGAAGTCAGATATAGCATTAATAAGATGACTCTGGTAAAGCCAAAAGATAGAGACGTGCAAAAGAAATTAAGGCGCTGGATAAACGTGCATTATATGAATAAGCCAGGTATAGATAATTTTGACAAGATGTTCTCTTTAACTGCGAGCTTTATATTTGCAAATGAGGAATTTTACTACTCGCTTTACGAACTTCTAAGTCTCAGCACAAGAGGAGAAAAAGAAGAAGGCAATGATACAGTTTTACATCATCTAAAGGAAAAAGCTTACCCGATCCAGTATAAAAACATGATTTCTCTTTTAGAGTCTCATCTAGAGACTAAAATAGATGCAATAATAGAGGCAGACATAATAATCATAGATGCATTTATAAAGAAACTCAAAAACTTGGAATTTGCAGAAGAAATTACAGTGAACGACATAGATGAAATAAAGGCAGCACTTTCAGATGAAGGCAAGGCTATTTTTGAAGAGATATTCACCATGGTAGAAGAATGGGGCAATGCAAGGCTTGCTACCAGCTGGCGCAGTTTCAGGACATGGGCCTATGTAAAGGAAGAATATAGAAAATACGCTGAATCTTATTACAAGGATGATATATACAAGGCAATCAAGAAAGAAAAGGATAATAAAGAACTTACTGAGGAAGAAAAAGATTTATTAAAGAATCTTACTAAAACAGAAAAAGAAAAATATTATATTAAGGTTGATACATTTTACAAACAGAAAGTAGACGAAAAATTTCAATTATTGTTAGCCGATATTTATTTTCCATTAACCGGTCAAAAACCTATTGATAAGGATGAAAAATATCAGGCAATAAGAAAGGAAAAAGAGGGCGAAGAACTAACCGCTGAAGAAATAGAGATATTATCCAAGCTTAACGATGAAGAAAAAGATGAATATTATAGGAATGTAAATCCTCCTAAGAAGGATGTAAAAAAGGCATATCATGATGGAAAAGTAAAAGACGGAGAGAAAAAATATGTTTTGTGGTATCTAAGGGAACATGGCTTTGAACATGTCTATTCTCCATTAGGATTCCGTAGGGCAAAATACGGCCTTATTAGTAAATCTCTATATCAAGTAAGAGGTGATGTGGAATGGGGCCTAGATACTCATCTTGAGATAGATAAGCCAGAGACCCCGAATGTATTAAGGGCTTTGACAGAGTTTAGCCGTGATCCTAAACTCGCAATATTATTAACGAGAATAGTCATATTTGTTGAGCATCTTGCAGCTGCAGGCAGGGCGCTTGCTACTTCAGAGGCAGTCTGGCAATCATCTGTAATGAGGGCAAAGGAGAAACTGGATACCTTAGGTTTTTATGGCAAGGGATTCTTCAGGCCAGAATATTTCATAGAATATGAAGGCCTTCAAGATGATTATGTATCAGAGGATATCATTACAGCTTTTATGGCGAAGATTTTTGGTTTGAGAACAAAACACATGGAGTATCTAAAATTCAATTGGAGAATGCCACCGGCATTTGGTACATTATTTACCCCTATTATGAAATGGTGTTCAGGTTCTGTTGAGTTTCTTTATGGCCGTCAATACAGGAGATTTCTATATAGTAAGATTGTGCCTTGGAACGAAAAATTCGGGACCCATCTTACAGCAAGTTTTTATTGGAAAAAGGTACTTCTTATTCCAGCTGTCTTGGGATTTGTAGCTATAGGGCTTATACTGAATGGATTACTGTTTCCAGTAAATCCGTTCCTTGGATTGACATTTGTTGCTTTCTGGATAATCGCTGCACCATTCCTTGCAGAAGCTGTAAATGCACCTGCTATCCCTACATTCTGGGAGTCTGAGAATAGTTTAGTAAAAGGTATATCATTTACTATTTCAAGGGTAGTGAAGAACTTTGTTTTCTTTAACCTATTGATACCTTTCTACAGCATTGTTGGTATTGCCCAAGGTGTAAAGTCTAAGCCCAAGTTTATTACTACAATAAAGAAATTAGTTTTAAGAGAAATAACAAAACACTCGGAAATGATGGTTTCAACTACAAAGAACTTTGGAAATAAATGGCCCATTAAGATAGCAGCTGCGCTATTGCCTATTATCATTATAGTTATTCCTGCTACACCGATTTTTGGTTTGGTTTGGAGTTTGCAAATAGCGGGTTTGTTTGCATGGGTATTTGGTGCTTACATGCTTAATATGAAAATAAGAGGGAAAAAGGGTAAGAAGTACATGTGGGATCAGAATATAATAAAAGGTATTAAGGATGGCATGAGGGAAATCTATGGTATCCCAGCATGGACATTGCCCCTTGTATATGCAATATGGATTGGCCTTGGCTTTGTGAACCCTGTGGCGCAAATATGGCTAGGTACTACAATATTGCCGTTATTAGTTCTTCTTCCTTTTGTACCCCGTAAGAGGTTAAGGGCATTAGCATCAAAGAGACGAGCTAAAAGGGATTATGCTAGATCTGAGGACCTGAAAGATGTATGGCGAAACCCAGAAAATCGCACTGATTTTATAAATAAAATTTGGAATAGCTTTAAGCCTAAAGATCAAGGGGCTTTATTGTATATAAATGAAATGGACGAAGCCAAAGCAAAAGAATTCCTGTTTAACGCCATAGATCCAGAAGCAGTATACATAAGCAATCTCTTTGATAAGATGAAACTCACTCCTGACAGTCGTGATTTCTGGATGACACTATACAGAAGATACAAGTCCAAGACATCTGATATAAAGCCTCTTATTATAGCCAAGAACTTTTTCCCATCAGCTTTTTTCCTCACGGAAAAAGACAGGGCTGAAAAACTCGGAGCAGTAGATTATGCCAGTATAGTTCTTGATGAATATATAGATAAGGCAAAGAATGCCATAGTATTCATGGATGCCCTTGACGGAGGACTAGGAACAGCTGTCGGAAGGGAAAACTACGTTAAGAGAGTAAAAGGTAAAAATGCTTCTATTGGAGCAAAAGGAACAGATCTTATGTTTGAAAATGTAAAAATAGGAAATAAATATTACTCCATAAGCGTTGCAGAGGTAAAGCTATTAAGGCTTATAAAAGGAATAATAAACCAGAAGTATAAAGGAGTGGTATTTGAGCCGATTGTAAGTGTAGGAACGCAAGCCTCCAAACCATCCTATGAAGTATTATTAGAAGAAACCTACCTCCAGGATGAAATAGACGGAATTGAAAATCCAAGAACATATCTCCAAGTCCTTGAAGAATTAAACGTAAAAGTAAACTATTATGAAGCCCAGTCCTATCCTTCTCTTGAGATCGACACTGGAAGGCCGACAGACAAAAGAGGAGCCTCAGGAAGCCATGGAGAATGGGGTTTTAAATTCTTAAGGCAGGCACTTGACTTTGAACTCAAAGACCCAACTGCTAATTATATCAGGGCATTCTACAATGGTGATGGCACAAATAACATGCCTGATGAGTACATAATAGGCTGGATGATAAATCAAAACGTGCCACTAATCATGATATCAACCATTGCCCAAGGTGTTGATGCAAAAGGCGGTAAGATCGGTATAGAAAAAGTCGAAGGTAAGTCAGTAACACGCATGCTTGAACTTGCCTCAGCTAGGACAAACAATCAAGACAAAGAATTCGTCAAGATAGGAGTTGAGGAAATCGAGCTTCCTGGTGCAGGAAAAGCAGAAATCGGAGCGCAATATTTTAATACCAACATAGTCCTCATGAACTATAACCTATTAGTCCCGATTCTAAGAGATCTTAAAGAAGTAATAGGCGAAGAAAAGCTCCATGACATAATCGCCCCGGATCTTATAAAGGCAACGAAGAAAGGCCCGGACGGAAAAGACTACACCCAGATAGAAGGCCCTATAGGGACATGCATGCTTAACCTGAATGCATTCTTTGAGCTTGCTGAAGACGAAAGAGTGAAAGATATCCTAAGAAAGCATAATGTTGATCAAGAAAAGCTCTTGAGGATAATCAATGCAAAACCAAGTGACCGCACCAAGTTCTTTACGCCTATAAAGAGCGCGTTTGACTTTTGGTTCCAGGCACACAGTGATTTTTATAATCTTAATACTGAGACCTGGATGCTCGAAGACGCTAATTCTGGAAAGGCCCTTCCTATAATTGATCTTGGTGATAAATACTACGCAGATGTATCAAATCTCATAGATGAGGCTTTTGGAAAAGCCAGCACAAAAGAATTAAATTCTCTTAGAATAAATGGAAAAGTCGCCATAAAAGATGCTGTACTCAAAGGAGACGTAGAGATAATAAATAAGAACCCAGATGAACTGGTAGACTTAAATTCAGAAGAAAATAGACGTCAATTGCAGGATAAAGATCCTTCTTTGGTGAAAGACGGCAAGCTCTATCTCAATAATGCAACGATCACTATAAATAATAACAAGAATATAAGCCTTGCTTCGAATGATGGACTCGAGCTAGACGTAAAAGAAACACTATCTAAATTATTTGATGCCAATCGCGAGATGCAGGATGTTATCAAGAAGGCTGTAATAGAAAATGATTGGGGCTTTGGAGATCCGGCTGCTGAGGTCAGGGTTACAGTAGGTGCTGATGGAAAGGCTAAAAAGGATGGTATATTGCATATTCATGGCCCGCTGTTCAGGAAGTTAATGGAAAATGGCTATGATGATATTATAAAGGGTATACTTAGTCAGGAACTGAAACATGTAACCGGTATTAAGGATTATGAGTTAAAGACATTAGCTAGTCTTAAGGCAGCCTATGAAAAGGTTTCTAAAAATAAAAAGGCTTCTAAAAAGGATTTTGATTCTAAGGAGACTAAGGATCTGGCAAAGGCATTGGCTGCAATACAGATTTACTATGAGACCAGGGGATACAAAAAACTGTACGATTACCTGGAGGCAAAGGGATTAGACCACGCTAGGATTAAGGAGATGGCTGAAAAGGAGATCCTTGAAGGAGAAGAGCTCTTAGGAAGCATGCTTATGCAGTTATCAATGTTTATGGAGAGGACTGCAGCAGAAGACATAGGAGTTTCTTATGCAGCGGCCATGGACTTAATAGAGGGTACAGGATACATAGCAGAGTCTATAGAAGTTGCGTTAAAGGATAAAGATTTTAGCAATTATTTGCGAAAAGTGGCACCAATAATCCAGAAGTTTGATGATCTTAAGAAGCATTTCGAAGAGATATCCAAGGTAACTATAGAGATAGAGAAAGAGACAGAGCTTATCCTCGGACCTTCTATGCCTATCAAGAGCCTTGCCAGTAACGAGAGCCTTGCCTCAAACCGCCTGGTTAATATTGCAAAGGGCAAAGGTATTATGCATGAAGATGTAAACGAGGCTATAAAGATAGGGGCAAAAGACTGGATATATGGAAGTAGAGATATGATATTTTTTAATGATCAGGAAGAAAGATATAATCTTAGGGATGAGGAAAAACAATTTATAGAAAAGGCATTGGAGATGATAGAAGAAAGGGGCCCTCCGAATCTAGCAGATTTTATAAGAGATGAAATAGGCATCGTGTCTGTTGAACCTCGAAGCAGCGTTTCATTTGCATTTTCCTTCATAGATAGAGACCACCAGCAATCACTTCATGCAGGCCTTTCCAGGCAGGTAGTATATATTCCAAGCGGTCTATATAGCGACATAAAAGACAATCCAGAACTTTTAGCTGCCCTTATCGCGCGCGGGGCTTATGAAATTAAACAGTGGAAAACTGCTTATGAAAAATCCGGGTTTAATGGCGCTATAAACGAGTATAGAGATAGTAATGGTCATTTATTCAGAAGGTTCCGTGACCAGGCCAGAAAAATAGAAAAGAAGATTGCCGGTAAAAAACTAGATATAATAATATCAAATCTTATAAGTGATTATTACGAGAAAGTCAGTTATCGCGTACCAAGCCAAGAAAGCAGGAGACTAATAGATTTTATTTTTAAGAATTACAGGGGTCTTTTAGAGAAGTATCTTTCTGAAGTCCTAGGCGTCAAAGATGTAGAGATAAAGAAAATGCGCGAGGTGAATTATGTAGAAAAAGGAGCCTTAAAGAGGGTTTACAGGGTTGCTTTTGACACAAATCATGGATATCAAGTCTTGGGGTTCAGGTTTATAAAGAGAGGAGACATTGAAGAAAGGCGCAATAATGAGAACATTGCCAAGAGAGAGGTCAACCAGTTTAATTACCTGCACGGGGTGGATCCTGAATCAGTGATACAGGTAAGAGAGTATCACTCTATTTTCGATCTTATAGGGAAATTATCAGAAAAAAATAAAGAAGAATTCATAAATTTGGCAGATACTTCGGGTATAGTGGGTGTTACTTTCGGGGAATTCATGCATGGTTTTACTCTTAATATGGTGCCTGAGAATAGAAGGGTAGTGGCGAACCGCAAGGCTGTATCACTTCTGGCGAGCATATGGATGAAGACAACTGACCAGAGAAAACCATTGAGAGACATGCGAGGCCAGTCTATACCAGACACCAAACCAGAGAATTTTATATATAGCTATAGAATGGACAGGGTATTCTTTGTAGACTTGGACCAGGCAGATAGCTATACATTTAATCAGATGATGAAGAATATTTTAATAGCCTTTGGAGATATAGGAGGGTTTACTACAAAAACAAATCTGAATTTCATTAATAAGTCAGGCAATATAGGAAATAGAGACAATATAATAAAAGTCTTAACTTATGGTTTCGTGGAAGCTTTAGGAGAAGAAAAAACAGAAGAGCTGTTTAGGCACTTCCTTAAATCTGTAAAACCAAGGTCTCCAGAAGCGAAGATTATTTCAGCGGCACTAGAAGGGTTAAATGAATTAAATAAATCGATAAACGATCGCATCGAAAACAGTGCCAAAACTCTTAATATGGTTAACATAGATTCACGCAGTGGTTCCAAAAATCTTTTTATTAGCGAAGAAAAGAAAACGCTTTCAAAAGATGAGCCAGATACAGATTCCTTAGCGTCGAATAGCGGTATAAATATGGATGATAAGCAAATACGAATGGAAGACGTAGATGAAGAATGTGCCAGTATTTTTGAATATTTCAAAAACGAGCTTTCTGGAGAGATAAAGATAATACTTGTAGAGCATAATAGGGGCTCGCCTGATTCAGCCCAGAGAAGGATGCTTTTCTACAATGAATCCCCTTTCGAATATATCTTTAGTTATATCAATCCAGATAAAAAATCTATATACCTTCCAAAGACTGCTGTCTTAGAGCTTTTTAAATATGCTTCAGGACGAGAGTTTCTTATAAGCTATATTTCTTACAAAGTTAGAAGCGATACTGTCGATACAACTCGCGAAAGCGAAATAAAACGCTTTATGATAGATTACCTCGGTGAGAGATTATACCCAAAACGCATCAGGACATTACTTCATATAGTAGATGGCATTAATGATCAGATAGGAAATGCAAGCCGGTTTATCGGGACCATAGATAATATTTTAAATGAAATAAAGTCTTCTTTTCCTGAAAGAGACAAAATAGTCAAGGCATTGGAAAGCCTTGAGCGAGAAGTCAAGGGACGAAGAAACCCGAATGCGCTCATGACTGAAAGGAAAGAGGCCTTACGCAAGATCACTCGCGTTAAAAACAAGATAGCTTCTGGGGATCTTCATAATGTACTGAGTGAATTAGGAAGTGGAAAGGATGGTGCGAGAGCACTATTAAACAGATATTCAACAGCGCTTTTTAGGCAAAAAGCAGGATTTGAGAGACAATTAGAAGAGAAAAAAGCCTATCTAATGAAAGATAACTCTTCTGGGTATAAGCGATTACGTGATGAAAAGAGAGAAAGGCTTTTGATAGAGGAGTTTTATAAAGAATGGAATGCCAGCATGGAGAGTTGGAACGCGGAATTATACGAGAAGATTATAAAATTTTATAAGATCTGGTATTCAAGGGGTGAAAGGGATCCACCTAGCTTATATTTGATGGGTGAGGTTTTTAGCGAGGATGAAAAAATAATAGGATTACTGAGCCTACTTAAGGAAAAAGAAAAAGAATTTGACAGGCTTTCAGCCTATGGGAAATGGAAGGCTTTAAGGGGGATAGAGCTAAATAAAGATGACGAGAGGCTATTAAGGGCTATTACGTTTACTCCTCATCTTTACTGGGGCATAAAGGTTCCTCTTGAGGCAAGGGAATATATTTCCGCGCTCTTCAGCCAGGGAAGATTTGGTACGGATATTCTAAGTGCAACATCAGCGATACACGTAGATTACACAGGTCCTATAGAGAGCAAGACTTCTATTATTACGGATCCTGAAGGAAGGTTAAGGTATTGGGATAATCCTCCTAAAAGGGATTTATTTAGAATACTTTTTAGAGGAGATAAGGCGCAGGAAAAGATCTTTAGGGCTGGCTGGCCTGGTAATAGAAAGCAGTTATACGCTAAATATTGCGGGTATCAGGAAACTCAGTTAATACAAGGGCATGTCTGGGAAAAGAAAGATCAGCTCTATTCAGTAGAGTGGAAGGATGCTTCTCGCAAAGATCACAAAGAGAAATGGTCGCTGGCAAAATGTGAATTAAGAGATAAGCCGATTTCTTTTATAAGAAAGGTCCATGAAGAAAAAACAAGTAAATTTAGGCAGAGCATCCTTCTTTTTAGCATGACATTACTCTTGGGTCTTGCCACCATGTTTACATTTCCTACGAAAGCAAACACACCTTTGCATACACCTTCGGCAGTAGAAAATGTCATTACTCTTCAGGATGCAGCAGAGAGTAAAAATGTATTGTATGATGAAAATCTGCAGGTTCAGAAAGAAGCTGCACAGGTATTTTTTCAAAAAAACAGCAGTTTTCTCGACAAATATGCCCCAGAAATAAAAGATGCAATCTTAAAGATAAAGACTTTGGATGAAGAGATATTTGACTTCTTAGAAGAGAACCACGAGTATTTAAAGGAGATAAAACTAGGATATGCTGGTATGGAAGGTGGAGCGTATCTGGAGCGAGATCTTTTTGGCAGACCTTCTATAATAGTCCACCCTGGATATTTAAAAAATGAAGAATTTCTGATAGACGGAAAAATCCGTTCTTACGATGAAGATAGTCCCGCCAGATTCGTAGCCAAACTCCATCACGAGCTATATCATTTCTATTACTATGTTAATCTCGTACCTCAGGGCATGAGGTGTAGCTTCTGGCATAATATCCTCTACGAGCATGTATTTTTGTCGCATTATCTTAAGGAGGAGAAAGAGTGTGACAGGATTGAGATGGAGACCTTGAAAAAACTGGGGGCAAGGGTTTACAACGATGACAGCTGGGAAAACAAAAAGGAGATTTACTCCAGAGATATAATCCCTGGTATATTCAGGCTGATCATGATAGATTCTGTTTTCTTTGCCGCGCCTTTAGTCCTTATAGCTCTGATCGCAAGGTGGATACGCAGGAAAAAATTCTGGCTCAGAAAACCTGGCAATAGATTATCTTCAGGCGTGTATACCATAGGAGGTAATTCTCTGTTGGTAAGTAAAGACGTAAAGGATCTTTTACCCTGGAAAGAAGAGGATTGGCAGAAGATACGTGAGCTCCAAAAGAAAAGAGTGCTTGAGACAATGGGGCATATGGTTATAGCGCTACGGGATGGAGGAGCTATAACCCATGGGAACGGTCCTGAGGCAGGCGCGCTTCTCGAAAAGAAATTAAAAAGGCCCATTAATTTAAAGGAAGACCAGGATTTTATCAGAATGCATCTTGCTGATGCTGTGGAAGAGACTCAAGTGTGGATGGGGGATGATATAAAAGAGGCGCTTATCAAGTTAGGTATTCCTGAAGAAAAGATAGAGATTGTTATTACGCATGTAGGCGTTGATGCCGGTGACGAAGGTTTTAAACCAGGCAAAGCAACAAAACCTGTTGGCCTTCAGAGGTTTGATAAAGACGGTAAAAAGATCGAAAGGCCAAAGGTAGCCAGCCCGCAGCCTCTTACCATTGTAGAGCTCGATAGGATTAAAGAGTTACTGTCAAAAGAGAAGATTGTTATATGCTGCGGAGGAGGAGGCATTCCGGTTGATAAATGGAATACGCGAAAGAAACTTGCTGCTGTCATTGATAAGGACCTGGCAACAGCGCTTTTTACAAAAGAGCTGTCTTCCCGCGGCCCTCCATTAAAGCGCGTTACTATATCTACGGATGTCCCTTGTGCATACCTAGATTTTGGCTCTCCGAAACAGAAAGAAATCCGCACTGTTACGGTTAAAAAACTTAAAAAATATATAAAAGAAGGGCATTTTACCAAAGGCTCAATGCTTCCTAAGATACAGGCAGCTATTGATATGGTCGAATCAGGTGCAGCCTCGGAGGTTGTCATTACTAATCCTGGGAACCTCTCAAGGATAGATTCTGGCGGAATCTCTACGCGCGTGGTGGGCTTAAAGAAGAAAACTTTCCTGCAACTTAGAGATAATATTCTCACTATAAAAAAATTATTTAGAAAGCTATATGTCCTTGTTCCGTCCATAGTATTTGCATTTCTTGGACGAGTGTTTTCTAAAAATAAGTTTTATTTTTCCAAAGAAGCAAACCTGGGTACAAAGAAAGAGCCTTTTATGGTTAAGATTAGGCTTGTAGATGAGGGGAATTTTAAAGATACTTTAGCCGTTCATAACAGGATCTGGAAAGGTAGGGTAGAATTTACAGAGGAGCAGTTCCGCTCGCTTTTAAAGAAGAATCCGAACAGCTATCTTGTGGCAGAAGATCCAGATGGCGTTATTTTCAGCGTTATATGCTGTGCTACGTTACCGTATGAAAGATATAAAATTTTCCCAGAAGGAAAAAAAGATGTCAGACTTCAGGTGCTTCTTGAATCAAAGTGGATGCCCTGGCCATTTCATAAAATCTGGCTTCATTATGCTGTAGGCATAGATCCTGAATATGAAAATCTAAATGTACCAAAGGCCCTTGGTATAAAGGCGTCCGGCGTTTTACTTAGGACGACAAAAGTATTCAGTGGCCTTATGAGGAGATGTACGCAAAGTCCTTTAAATGGATATGCTAGATTTATTGGAGACTTATATGGAACGAAGTTTAAGAGAAGATACGGTCGCAAGCCTAATGCAGTAGAGTTTGCTTTATCTACAGGGCGCTCAAAAAGTTTTTATAACAGAAGCGAGAAGCAGCAGAGATGGTATAAATCTTCCAAAAAGGATTACAAGAATTATTTAAAAGAAACTCATGACAGAGAAAAGATAACCTGGGAAGAATATCAGGAATCAGTAAAAGAAGATGGACTGGAAGCCTTTTTATTTTATAAAGAGCCAGGCAGAGGGCAATCTTTTATGGAGTTTTTGAGGGAGCGTTACGGAAGGTCCTGGAATCTTAAAAATATGGAGATGCAGTGGCAGGATTATATAGATTTTGTCAGATTAGGTGGAGTTTCTATGGAAGAGTACATTCATCGCTTTAATAGAAGGCTTCTTTCCAGCGCTATTAACATGCATGCGAAGAATGGGGCAAGGGTTATAGCGATTATCGGAGGCGGCAGGAAGGCAGTATTTAGAGGGATAGAGATAGGTGATGCTAGTACATTGAATTTTGCTGCAATCACTGACTATACTCCTAACAGTATAATGAAAAAATGCGAAGAGTTTACACTCCGTGTCAGAAAACGAGCTATGAGTTGGAAAGAAAATTTTGTAGACTCTGTAAATAATAACCCTAAAACAGTCACTTTAATAGAAAAATATGAACCTGAGGATAGTGGGAAGCCAGAGGTGGATTTTGCAGGGAACGAAATCACAATTAGTCCGAAAAAAGTTTTCACCAACACATTTGCGTTTTTTGCAAACATGAGCGGAGAAAAGTTTATACACATGCTGCGTATATTAAAGGATAGAAACCTGACCAAAGGGGAATTAAAAGAGGCCGAGGCCTTTTCAGTACTTTTGCCTAAAATAAGAAACCATAAAAATGAGTTAATAGAGAGTATTGCTAATTGGGAAGGTTTTGAATGCAATATATTCAGCGAGCGACTGTTCGGATTTTTGCAGAAGGCCATACCTCTAGCAGGATTTAAGGATAGGGTAAAGATCAGAAGGATAAATAGATTTGATATGCATGAAGACAGAGATACAGAGGGATTCATCCTTAAGTATTCTTATATAGAGATAGAGGTGGCTGGCGAGGTGTTTATCTTAGATACTAGCGCAGACCAGTTTGAGATTAAAAATTACAGCGCCTATTCATATCACCCTTACGAGTATCATGAACTAGGGGTAGCAATGATACCCAGGGTTATATTTAAAGACCCGGAGCTTAAAGATAGGTTCTGGATGTATACAAGATGGAAAAGGATTGTAAATAAGACGCACGATTTTAACTCTTTGCTGAGGAATAAATTGAGGAATATTTTCTCGAGGCATACTGATGTCTAGTTCCTTATTTTTACAATGAAAGAGTAAAACTATAGGACATTTCTAATTTGGCTTGACATTTGTAAATTTAAGACTTGATTCATAGGCTTAAACTGCCTATACTAAATATCTATGCCAAAGAATAACTACGACACCATACTCTGCGACCTTGGCAATGTGCTTATTAATTTTGACCACAGGATTGCTGTAAGGAAAATTTTGGAACATACGCCTAAGGTAGAAGATGATGTATATAATCTTTTCTTTGACTCGGGCCTTACTGAGTTGTACGAAGAGGGGAGGCTCGACCCAACAGAATTTTTTAGACGGGTAAAGGAGTTTCTGAAACTGGATATAGAGCAGAGCGAATTTTTTCCTGTATGGAATGAGATATTCTTTAAAACGCCATTGAATAAGAAGATATATGAATTTTTGAGAAGTGCTAAGAAGGATTATAAGCTTGTCATGGTTTCAAATCTTAATATAACGCATTTCGAGCACCTTAAGAAAAAAATGGATATATTTGATGTGTTTGATAAATTGATTCTTTCATATGAGGTGGGGCGCAGAAAGCCAGCGTCTGAGATCTATAAGGCGGCTTTTGATTCAGTTGGGACAAGGGCAGAAAAGAGTTTTTATATAGATGACAGGCGAGATTTGATCGAGGCTGCAGCAAAGATGGGAATAGATGGAATTGTGTTTGACGGGGACGAGACGTTTGAAAGGCTGAAAAATGATCTTAGTTAGCGCATGTTTGGCTGGTATAGATTGTAGATGGGATGGGGAGAACAGATTGGATCCTGAGATAAAAGAACTCGTGGATAAGAAAGAGGCCATAGCTTTATGCCCTGAAGTGCTGGGAGGCAGAGGCATTCCCAGGACAAAGAGTGAGATCAGGGACGGGCATGGCGAAGATGTATTGGATGGCAAGGCAAAGGTGTATGATGAGAAAGACAGGGATGTGACTAACGAATTTATAAAGGGTGCGCAGGCCACACTTGAAATTGCCCAAAATAATAATATAAAAAAGGCAATACTAAAATCAAAGAGCCCGTCGTGCGGTATAGATGGAGTTAGCACAGCTTTATTAAAAAGGCAAGGGATTGAATGCCGCGTTATTTGATCATAGATGGATATAATGCAATGCATAAGATAAGAGAGCTAGATGCTAAAAAAGACCAGAGCCTTGAGGCAGCCCGGCTTTATTTTATCCACATGCTTTTAGATTTTATGTCCAGGAAAAAGAGGTTTGATAAGATATGCGTTGTCTTTGACAGCAAGGAACAGACCCTTGGAATAAGAAGCCACGAATATGGACAGATCGAGGCGTTATATACTACTCATGATAAAGACGCAGATAGCGTTATAGTCGATCTTTTGAGAAAGGCTTCATCAAAAGATAAGATAAGCGTTTCTTCAGATGATAACTTTGTAAGAAACCATGCCAGGGTCTATGGAAGCGATATACTTTCTATAAAGGAATTAGAAGATATTATTATGTTGAAGCAAAAGAGCGCAAGGAGTAAAATAAGGGAAAAAGAAGTAGAGGGCGCAAAAGAGATCAATGAGGAATTGAAAAAACACTGGGGACTGAAATGAAACCTGACGAATTAAAACCTGTTTACATAGAGTCGTTTGATCTGGATGACGCGTGGTTTCAGTGCCTTTCAAAGATATTGGACCATGGCCATGTGTATAAGATAACAAGGGGAAGCTATCAGGACCAAAGGCGCCTTGAATTTGATTATGTCACGATAAGGGTGAAGAACCCCAGTCATCAGATAATACCTATAATACCCGAGGGATCAAGCATACCTGCTCCTACGAGTATGGACTATATAGATGGTTACCTCTCCTATTTATTGACTGGCCAGAAGACAGAGACAGAAGATTATACATACGGCGAGCGGCTTGTGGATGCAAAGGTCAGGATGAAAGAAATGCGCGATGGAAAGGAACTGGTAAAGGAGATGCCGCTTGAGGTAAATCAGGTAGAAGAAGTAATAAAGATGTATAAGACTGATGGCCATGGCACTAATCAGGCAGTAATGGAGATAGGTATGCCGTCTGATATTAAACTTCAAGACCCGCCGTGCCTACGGCTTATTGATACTCGGATTCGCTATGGTAAGCTGCACTTTTTTCCATATTTCAGGTCATGGGATCTTTGGGGAGGTTTCCCCTCAAATTTAGGCGGCCTTGAGCTTGTAAAGCAATACATGGCAGATGAGATAGGCGTGGAAAATGGCGAGATCATAGCTTCGAGTAAGGGCTTGCATTTATATGACTATAGTTGGGACCTGGCCAAACAGCGCACAGGTAAACTCGACTTGGAGATAAAATAAGTTATATGCACCCCATTATAACTAAACTCGGGCCTATAACGATCTATAGCTATGGCATGATGGTTGCCATAGCTTTTGTTTTAGGTATATATGTAGCTGGTATTGAGGCAAGGCGAAAAGGGATAAAGCAAGACTTAGTCTATGACCTTATGTTCTATATTGTCATAGGTTCTTTAATAGCCGCTCGTTTTTATTACCTCGCGTTTTTTGACCCGTCGGTTTTTATAAAATCTCCATTGTCAATATTCAAGATATGGGAGGGCGGGGTTGCGATACATGGTGGAATTTTAGGCGGGATCATCGCAGGTATAGTATTTTCAAAGCTTAAAAAGACATCTTTCTGGAAATTGGCTGATCTGGTCGCGCCGTCAATTATATTGGGTCAGGCGATAGGTAGGATCGGTTGCTTTTTAAATGGGTGTTGTTTTGGTGTTCCGACTGAGTCGATATTTGGCGTAAGGTTTCCCCTGACTGACGTAGCAGTACACCCTACCCAACTTTATGAACTCGTTTTGAATTCAATCGGATTTTTTATTCTTTGGTCTGTGAGAAAAAAGATAAAATTTGATGGTGGACTTTTTTTACTATATTTGATGATATATAATTGTATAAGGATACCTATATCTAGTCTGCGTGGCGATAGTCTATATATATGGGGGACTAACTTAAAGATTGCCCATATTACCAGTGCTGTAATTTTTGTAATAGCATTGGTTCTTTTTGTAAAGAGGAAAAAGAATGCGTAGATATTTTGTATTTAATATAATTATCCTCGCTCTTTTAGTATTTTTATTCTCCTGCACTGCATCTTTCTCTGAAGAAATTCGTAAACCTGCAGTGGCTGGGGCATTTTATCCTGCGGATAAAGAAGAATTAGCCAGGTCTATAAACGGATTTCTGGACAATGCCAAAAAAAGTGATATTGATAAAAGGATCCTTGCTATCATTACTCCTCACGCAGGATATGTGTACTCAGGCCAGGTGGCTGCGTATAGTTATAAACAGATACAAGGCAAAAAAATAAATACAGCAGTAATAATGTCCAATTCTCACACGGCAAGTTTTTCAGGCATTGCCATTGATGATAGCGATGCATGGCAGACACCGCTGGGCATAGTTAAGGTAGATAAAGACCTTGCAGATAAATTGGTAAACAGAAGTTCTAATATTACATATGATAGCAGTGTCCATAAGCGCGATCATGTAATTGAGGTGCAGTTACCGTTTTTACAGACGGTGCTCGAGGAAGATTTTAAGATAGTGCCAGTGTTATTCGGAAATAGTTATGATGATAGCTATAAAGAACTGGCTACAATTTTATCTGAAGTCCTTGGCAGGGATGACATAGTAGTTGTCTCTACTGATATGTCACATTATCCTCATTATCAGGATGCAAATGTGATTGACTGGGACACAGCTAAAATAATAAAAGAGGCTGATGTAGCCAAGCTTGATGCATATATCAATGAGGTAAAAAATAAAAAGATCCCAAATGAAGATACCCTGTGCTGTGGCATAGACGGAGTTAAGACAGCAATAGAATTATATAATATTTTAGGTGGAGGCGACATTGAGATTTTAAGATATGCAAATAGTGGAGATGTTGATATAGGTGATAAATCAAGGGTAGTGGGTTACCTGAGTATGGTCATGTCTATTCCTTTTGATTCAGAACAAAAGGAGGAAAAGGTAATGAGTAAGGAATATTTAAATAAAGAAGAGAAAAGAAAACTTATGGAGATTGCCCGGGCCTCTGTTATTGAGGCTGTTACTGGTAAAAAACAGGAGACAATCGTAGTTACAGAAGAGCGGCTCAAGGAAAACTGCGGCGCCTTTGTAACGCTTAAGAAACATGGCGAGCTAAGGGGCTGCATAGGATACATAGTAGCAGTAAAGCCTCTCCATGAGACTGTCAAGGACGTTGCAAAGTCTGCTGCTGTAAATGACTACAGGTTCCTTCCTGTGACAGAGGCAGAACTCAAGGACCTGGAATTCGAGATATCTGCATTGACGCCATTGACGCGTATCAAAGGTATAGACGAGATAGAAGTAGGGAAACATGGTTTAGTCATGAAACGGGGTTATGATTCAGGGCTATTGCTTCCTCAGGTTGCTACAGAGTATGGCTGGGACAAAGAGACATTCCTTGAGCATACCTCTCGCAAGGCAGGCCTATCCAAAGATGCATGGAAAGATCCTTCCACAGAGATATATATCTTCTCGGCAGAGGTGTTTGGCGAGAGTGATGTAAAATAAAAAAAGCCGTTCTAATAACGGCTTTTTTTATAGGCGATAAGCCTCATTGCTTGCGCTATTTCCGCACCTCCTGATAAAAGCTTCTATAATAAAGTATAGCATAATTTTTAGAAAAAACAAGAGTGTGCTGGGGCACAGGGTTAATTCGCTTTAATTTTTTATAGCAGAGTGTTATAATATATAACACTGTGAAGACGGTTAGTGTACGCCAGATGCAGGAGATAGACCAAAAGGCAATAGAGGAGAGAGGGATTCCTTCTATCCTGCTCATGGAGAATGCAGGTAGGCGGACAAGCGAAGTTTGCGTGGCTACGCTCGGAAGCGCAAAAGGCAAGAAAATAGCAGTATTTTGCGGCACTGGGAACAATGGCGGAGATGGTTTTGTAGCAGCAAGGTATTTGAGAGAGCAGGGCGCAGAGGTCAGTGTAAATATAATCGGAGATAGAAGTAGAATAAAAGGCGATCCAAAGATAAATTTGCGAAAATTAGAAAAGATAGGGGTTGATGTAAGGGATATTGATTCGCCAGTCAGCGTAGACGCTGATTTAGTCATAGATGCAATATTTGGGATAGGGCTGAAGGGCGATGTCAAAGAGCCGGCAAGGTCAATAATCGCAGAGTTGAACGAGAAGAATTTAGATATTGTCTCAGCAGATGTGCCATCAGGACTAGATGCAGATACAGGCGAAGTATTAGGCGAGGCAATAAAGGCCAAAAAGACCGTGACAATGCAGTTTGCAAAAAATGGATTTTATATCAATAAAGGTTCTGAGTATACAGGCGAAATTATAGTAGTTGATATTGGTATTCCGGAGGATATATGTGCGGGATCGTAGGCTATATAGGTAAAAAGGACACGTTGCCAGTTTTGCTGGATGGGCTGAGGCAGCTTGAGTACAGAGGGTATGATTCAGCAGGCGTGTGTCTATTGAAAAATGGCAAGATCAAGATCGTTAAGCGTTCCGGAAAGATAAAAAATCTGGTCGCTTCTATTAGAGACACAAAAGGTTTAAAGGATTCAAGGGTAGGCATTGGCCATACCCGCTGGGCCACACATGGCGCCCCTACAAATATAAATGCGCATCCACATACTGATTGTTCCGGGAATTTTGTAGTCGTGCATAATGGGATCATAGAAAATTTCATTGAAATAAAAAATGAGCTGATAGAGGAAGGCCATAGATTTAAGTCTGAAACTGATACAGAGGTAATAGCGCATCTTATAGAGCACCACTACAGGGGAGATTTTGAAAAGGCAGTTTTAAAGGCCATAAAGCATCTCAAGGGCTCCTTTGCCCTCGGCGTAGTTTGTAAAAACCAGCCTGATAAGCTCATCGGCGCAAGAAAGGAAAGCCCGCTCATAATAGGCCTGGGAAGATCAGAAAATTTTATTGCCTCTGATGTGCCAGCTATATTGAGCCATACCAAAAAGGTGATATATATCGACGACGACGAGATAGCTGTCTTGAGAAAAGATAGAGTAAAGATACTTGATTCAAACGGAAAAGAAAAAAAGAAAAAAGTAGATACAATCAAATGGAATATAGCCAGCGCTCAAAAGTCAGGGTACCCGCATTTCATGCTAAAGGAAATAAGCGAACAGCCCCGCGTTCTCAGGCATATTTTATCCAGTCGCATTAAAGGCGCTTCTCATATTTCTCTTGAAGGCCTTAATCTATCCGAGGGCGCAATAAAAGATATTTCAAATATTATAATACTAGCCTGCGGCACTGCGTATCATGCAGGATGCGTGGGAAAATATATTATTGAGAAGTTATGCAATATCCCTGTAGCCGTCGATTTTTCCAGTGAATTCAGATATCGTGCCCCGATCGTCAGCAAAAATACACTTGTAATAGCGATAAGTCAATCTGGCGAGACAGCAGACACGCTTGCTGCTGTAAAAGAGGCAAAGAAAAAAGGCGCTAAGCTGCTTTCTATATGCAATGTAGTTGGCTCAAGCCTTGTGAGAATATCTGACGGTGTGCTCTATACGTATGCTGGCCCAGAGATAAGCGTGGCATCTACAAAGGCATATACAGCGCAGCTGGGCATATTGTATCTACTGGCTTTTTATATAGCCGAGAAAAAGAATCTATTAAAAAAAGAACTTAAGCGGTATCTATTGAGAGAGTTTAAAAAAATACCAAAGATACTACAGGAAGTATTAGATGGGAAATCCAGGATACAAAGACTTGCTGGCAAGCACCATGCATTTGGTTCATTTTTATACCTGGGAAGGAATTTAAATTATCCAACGGCGCTAGAAGGCGCATTGAAACTCAAAGAGATTTCCTATATACCCGCAGAAGGTTATGCTGCAGGAGAGATGAAGCATGGTCCGATCGCGTTGATAGACGAATACAGGGCAGTCGTGTGTATAGTGCCAGAGTCCAGGACATATGAAAAGATGGTTTCCAACATTCAGGAGATCTGCGCGAGAAAAGGCAAGGTTATTATTGTTGCCAGCGAGGAAGATAAGGAAATAAGAAGATTTACAAAAGAAATCATCTATATACCTAAAATCGATGAGTTATTTTCACCCATTGTTACGGTCCTGCCTTTACAGCTCTTGGCATATTACATCGCAGTAAAACGCGGATGTGATGTTGACCAGCCAAGAAACCTGGCCAAGAGTGTAACCGTCGAATAACCTCTGGGTAGCTGCGTAGGCTACCCAAGGGTAGCCTACGCAGCTACCCAGGTCACAATTATGTCAGGCAAACTTTTTATAGTAGCTACTCCAATAGGAAATCTTAAGGATATAACGCTCCGGGCCATAGATACGCTTAAAGAAGTAGATCTGATTGCCTGCGAAGATACTCGCTATACAAAAAAGCTCCTTTCGCATTATGGGATCTCAACGCCTACAACCAGCTATTTTGAGCATAACAAGATCAGGAAAGGCGAGTATTTAATCCAGCTATTAAAAGAAGGCAAAAAAATAGCCCTTGTATCTGATAGTGGCACACCAGGTATAAGTGACCCAGGCTATAAGATCATTAATCTAGCTATAGAAAATGAGGTCCCAGTTACGATGGTACCTGGTGCATGCGCATTTGTATCAGCCCTTGTCTTATCAGGCATGCCAACAGATAGCTTTGTGTTCCAGGGATTCCTGTCTTTTAAAGGCGCAAAGAGGCGCAAGCAATTAGGCGCGCTTAAGAAAGAAAAAAGAACCATTATCCTATACGAATCACCTCATAGGCTCGTGAAGACCTTAAGTGATATATTGGATATATTAGGAGACAGAGAGATAGCTGTTACGAGGGAGCTTACAAAGATGTTCGAAGAAGCCCTTCG
>Ga0208902_1000072_pt1 | contig 63283 bp, 90 predicted proteins | sample AntAceMetag02UKH_FD_184767 | JGI IMG/M metagenome (GOLD analysis project Ga0208902, IMG submission 184767) | Saline lake microbial communities from Ace Lake, Antarctica - Antarctic Ace Lake Metagenome 02UKH (SPAdes) (version 2) | ecosystem: Environmental > Aquatic > Non-marine Saline and...
GTACCCTGTTGTACCAGCGTTCAAAATTGTTTAACGTGGTATATATTATATACCAGCGTTCTGAGGAACCGCCTACTTTTATAAAATAGGTTTATATCTCATATTATCAACTCCCTTTTATAAAAGGGGTCAACTCCCTTTTTCCAGAAAACTATGGAGCCGGAGAGATTTGAACTCTCGACCTCTACACTGCCAGTGTAGCGTTCTCCCAGCTGAACTACGGCCCCAAGCCTTTGCTTCGCAAAGGAAATTCCAAATAACAAATCACAAAAGACAAAAAATATTACCATTTAGAGAAGAAGTTGTCAATATTAGCGAAATTTTAGTTAAATTTTAAACCGAACCAAAATCTCACCCCGTAGGTGGTATTTGGTTTTACGTTTATTATTTAAGCATGTCCAAAGGGTTGACAAAAAAAATCAACAATGCTATGATTTTCACTTAATTGCCGGAGTGATGGTAACAACTATTGCGAAGCAATATTAAGTAAGCAATAAATATAACAGTTGTTCCCATAACCTCCAACAGAATAGATAGCAACTTTGTAAGCAAAAAGAAGCTTTACTAAGAAAGAAAAACTTTATGCCGGAGTGATGGAATTGGCAGACGTGCGGGATTCAAAATCCCGTCTTCGAGAGAAGGTGAGGGTTCAAGTCCCTCCTCCGGCATTTTAAATACCACGCCCTATTCTCCTCAATATCTGGTATAATATTTAAATGAATAAATTTAAATTAGACAAATTTCAAGAAGAAGCAATTAATGCTAGCCGCGAGAATAACTCAATAATCGTAAGTGCTCCTACTGGAGCAGGAAAAACCCTAATTGCTGAGTATATAATAGAAGATTGTATAAAAAATAATAAAGGGATAATTTATACTGCTCCGATAAAAGCTTTAAGCAACCAAAAATTCAGAGACTTTTCTCAAAAATATCCTGAAAAAACAGGAATTCTTACCGGAGACGTAAGTATAAATAGAAACGCTCCAATTTTAATTATGACTACTGAAATCTTTCGTAATGCTATTCTTGTAAATCCTCAAGAATTTGCACACCGAGAATGGATAATCTTTGATGAAATTCATTATCTTGATGATCCAGAAAGAGGTACTGTCTGGGAAGAAACAATAATCCTTCTACCCAAACAAATGAAAATATTAGCTTTAAGTGCAACTATTCCTAATATTGACCAATTTGTAGGATGGCTAAGAAAAATCCATAGTTTTCCTTTAAAATCAATAATAGAAAGCGTAAGACCAGTACCCTTACACTTTTGCTTTCAATCCAATAATGAGATATTTTATAATTTAAAAGAACTAAAAAGTACTAATCTTCTCCGCAAAACTTTAGCTAAAACTTCTTACCAAGAAAAATATACATTTTCTAAACCAAACAAGACTAAAAGCCTTTTGAAAAGTATAGATAACTTCAATGGCTACCCTTGTATATATTTCTCTTTCTCTAGAAAAAAATGTGAAGATTTAGCCCAAGAAGCTGGGCAATTTAATTTTCTAAATAAAGATGAAAAAATTAAAATAACAACAATATTCAATGACTTGTTAGACAAATTCAATATTTTTTCCTCGCCTCATGTAGATTTTCTTGAGCCATTAATAAAAAGAGGTATTGCCTATCACCATGCTGGACTCTTGCCAACACTAAAAGAAATCATTGAAAGGCTATTTACTACTGGCTTAATAAAATTAATTTTTACTACTGAAACTTTTGCCCTAGGAATAAATATGCCAGCAAAAACAGTCATATTTGATTCTCTAAGTAAATTTTACGGTAGATATCATAGTTGTTTGAAGACCCGGGATTTCTATCAAATGGCTGGACGTGCTGGAAGACGTGGACTTGATAAAGAAGGCTTTGTAGTATCACGGATAAATCCTTCTCACATAGATATGCTTTCTTTAGAAAAAATAATCTACGGGAAATATGAACCTATCCAAAGCCAACTTAACTCTTGTTATGCTACCATTTTAAACCTTTACAAAGTAATGAATGAAAAGCTTTATGATATTTACCCTAAGTCTTTTCATTGCTATCAAGATAAAGCTTTAAAGAAAAAAGAAGTATTAAGCCTTTTAAAAAGAAAAGTATCTTTACTCAAAAGTCTTGGTTATATTAAAGGAACAGAAATAACTCAAAAAGCACAATTAGCAGCTAAAGTTTACAGCTTTGAATTAGCTATTGGAGAACTATTTGAAGCTGGATTTATAGATAGTCTCTGCGAAGAAGACTTATTTGTTTTTGTAGTTTCCTTAGTTTATGAACCAAGAAAAAGTGACAAAAGACCTAAATTAACTAAAAAAACAAAAGCCTTAAGAGGTAAAATAGATAAATTTATAAGAAATATACACTATCAAGAAAGACACTTTCGGATTTATCCTTTAAGCAAAAAATTCTTCTTTTACTTAAGTGAAATTTGCCGTATGTGGTTTGCTGGAGCAAGTTTTCCAAAAATAAATCAATATTGCTCTATAGATGAAGGGGAAATAGTAAGATATTTTAGAATGGCTGTCCAAGTATTACGAGAAATAAGTACATCTGAGACCATAAATGAATCTTTAAAGATTAAAATATCAAATTGTTTAAAGAAAGTAAACCGTGATGTTGTAGATGCCGAAAAGCAATTACGCCAAACAATCTAAGTTTACAAAGAAACTCAGCCTCTTATTCCAAAAAATCAACAAAAGCTGCTTTAGCAGGTTTTTCTTGACAATATTTAATTTTTCAGTATATTAGATTACCTATGAGTAAAAGATGTGAAATTTGTAAAAAGAAGGCAATAACTGGCAATAGCGTTGCCAGAAGAGGCCTACCTAAGAAAAAAGGTGGAATAGGCTTAAAAACTACTGGGATAACTAAAAGAAGATTCCTTCCTAATCTTCAATCAAAAAGGATTATTGTCGACGGTAAAATAAAGAAAGTTCTTGTCTGTGCCAAGTGCATAAAAAGCGGTAAACTACCCCTACCTTTGAGAAAGCCTGCAGTCTCTGATAATTAATTTAGGAGTATTGTAATAATAGTTAGCCTGAAGGGAGAATGCTATATCAAATTTATCAGCATAATCCATAATCTCTAAGATATCTTTATCATTCACAATAGCTTCAAAAGTTCTATAATCATCTTCAAGCCATAAAGAATAAAAAGATTTAATTTTCTTGGATACACCTTTTTTAGAAATATTATAAGCAACAAAAATAGGTTTAGGATTACCTTCTCCATAAGGTTTTAAATTCTCTAATCCCTGAATAAACTTCATGTCTATATCATTAAGACCTAATAGAGCATCAATATTAATAGAAGGAATAAAATCCTCAGGACATAAATCTTCTTTTATCGAAGCATTCATTTTTTCTCTAAAATTTTCTAATTCATCTTTTTTAATCTCTACCCCAGCGGCTTTACTATGACCACCATAAACAATTAAAGAATCAGCGCACTTATCTAACATCTCTATTAAATGCACATTCTCGATAGACCGAGCAGAACCTTTTCCAATGTCCTGGTCAAAAGAAAATACAAAAGACGGTCTATAATATTTATTAACTAAACGAGAAGCTACAATACCCAAAACTCCAGGATGCCAACCATCTCCAGAAACAACGATTGCATGTTTATCTTCACCATTATCTTTAATATTTTGCTCAGCCTGTTTTAAAATTTCTACCTCTATAGATCTTCTTGATTTATTATAACCATTAAGTTTAGAAGCTAACTCATAGGCCTTGTCATTATCTTCAGTTAAAAATAATTCTAAAGACTCTTTAGCATGAGCAACTCGGCCTGAAGCATTAATCCGAGGGCCAAGAATAAAGCCAATACGAAAAGTATCTATACTCTCCTGTTTAATGCTACCAGCCTTGCAAAGAGCTTTTATAGCTATACGTGGGCTTTGTTTAATTGCCTTTAATCCTCCTTTTAATAATACTCTATTTTCTCCCCTTAAAGGAACAACATCACAAACCAATGATAAGGCAACTAAATCTAATGTATGTTCAGGTAAAGAATCTGTTAAGGCTTGCAATAACTTAAAAGATAGGGCTCCAGCACTTAAATCTTTAAAAGGATATTTTGAATCTTTTCTTTTAGGATTAATAAAAGCAAAAGGTTTAATTGACTCGTCGCTTATTAGGTGATGATCAACTACAATAACATCTATCTCAAATGATTTTGCTAATAATATTTCTTCTGCGGCTGTTGTGCCACAGTCAAAAGCAATAATTAAACTTATCCCCTGATTTTTTGCTTTAGTAATGGCTTCTTTATTTAAACCATAACCTTCTTCTATACGATGGGGAATATAAAAAGAAAACAAATTAGGAAATTCTTTAGAAAATTCATGAAAAATAGCTAAAGAAGTAATTCCATCGACATCATAATCACCAAAAACAAGTACTTTCTCTTCTCTCTTAACAGCTTGCTTAATTCTAGCTACTGCTTTTTCAATATCAGGAAGTAAAGATGGACAATGAAGACTAGCAAGACTAGGATCAATAACACTCTGGAAATCTTCTTTTTTCATCCCTCGATTAAGAAAAACTTGAGCTAAAAAAACAGATATGCCATAAGCTTTAGCGAGCTCGCAAGCCTTAGGATTTAATTCTTTTATCTTCCACAAATGTCTTCGCATTTTAATTTTTAAAAAAGGAATCTATCTACATTTTCTCGACAGGCTTAATACCTAAGAGAGAGAGGCCACAATGAAAAACTATTTTTACGGCACCAACCAAGTTAGTTCTTGCTTGAAATACTTTTTTATCATCATCTAAAACTCTTTTTTTCTCATAAAACTTATGAAAACTAGCCGCTAAATCTTTTAAAAATTCAATAATAAAGACTGGCTCTTGTGAATGATATGCTTTATCAAGACAATAGGAAAATTGCAACAATGCCCTAAGAAGCGCTAATTCTTCAGGGTCCTTTAGAAACTTGCTAAAACTAGTGTCAAAAGAAACCTTTTCAATTTTTCTAAAAATGCTTTCAATGCGAGCACAAACATACTGAATATAATATAGAGGATTATTGAAAGAAGCTTCTTTAGCTAAATCAAGATCAAATTCAAGATGAGAAGAGTTTCTACGAGTAAGATAATAAAATCTTGTTGCATCCGACCCTACATCTCTAATTAAATCTGAGAGTAAAATCATTGTTCCCGCCCTTTTTGACATTCGCTCTTTTGTCTTTAAAGTTACTAATTGTATTATGATTATCTTTAGAATATCTTGATCGTGTTTTAAAGCTTTTATCGCTGATTTTACTCTTTTTATGTACCCATGATGATCAGGCCCCCATAAATTTATTAATTTATTAAACTTACGGTCAATTTTATCCTTATGATAAGCAATATCTGAAGCAAAATAAGTAAGTTCTCCGTCAGCTTTCTTGATAACCCTATCCTTGTCATCACCAAATTTAGTCGAAGAAAACCACAAAGCCCCTTCTTTCTCATAAATAAAATCTTTTTTCTTCAAAAGATTAATAGCCTCTTCAACCTTTTTCCCTTGAATCAATGCCTTCTGGCTAAACCAATTATCAAATTTTATTCCTAAGACACAAAGATCCTTCTTAATAAGATCAATCTGCTCTTTAAGGATTGCCTTGGTTAATCGATTTCTATCCGATTCTAATTTAATAATAGATGGCTTACTTGCAGTCGTACTAACGTATTCACCCTTATACCCATCCTCAGGGAAAACAATATCCTCACCCCTATTTTCTTTAATTCTTGCCTCAACAGAATCAACCAATCTCTCTATTTGTCGACCTTCATCATTTAGATAGTATTCTCTTTGAACATCATTCCCAAAAAATTCTAATATATTAGCAATCGCATCACCAACCACTGCTTGCCGACCATGAGCTACTGATAAAGGACCAGTAGGATTTGCACTTAAATACTCAATAAGTACTTTACGCTTTATTTTACTATGAAAAAATTTATCTTTATTTTTTAGAACTTTATTTAAAGATTTTATAAGAATTTTTGGTGAAATAAATATATTTATAAAACCTGGCCTTAGAATTTCTATTTTTTCTACGTCCTTAAAAAGTACTTTTTCTAATGAAGTTTTTATTTCAGAAGCAATTCCTAAAGGATCCTTTTTAAGGCATGAAGCAAGCTTTAAAGCTACCATTGAAGATAAATCTCCAAACTCCTGCTTTTGAGATAACTCCCATAAAGGACATTCTAAAGGAATATTATACTTATTACTTATAATTTTCCCTAAAGCATTAGAAGCTTTTTTTTGAAAACTTTTCATTATCTTAGATTCCTGCTGTTTTTAATACTGTCTTAATGTCAGGTTTGACAATAGGAGGGTATTTTATGCTCTTTATAGCAATATTTGGATCTTTAAGGCCATGCCCGGTAAGCGTACAAACAATAATTACTTTTTTCTTTCTATTTTTAAATTTTTTAAAATATCCTCTTTTATTTAACACCAATAATCCTGCCACTGAAGCTGCTGATGCGGGTTCAACAAAAACTCCTTCTTCTTTAGCTAAAAGCTTATAAGCCGAAAGGATTTGAGTATCGCTTACGGCTTCAATTAATCCCTTAGATTCCTTACGAGCGGCTACAGCTTGTTCCCAACTTGCCGGATTTCCAATCTTAATAGCTGTTGCTATTGTCTTAGGTTTCTTTATCGGATAACCCTTTACAATCGGAGCTGAACCCTTTGCTTGAAAACCACACATAATTGGCAAAGATTTTATCTTTTTATAAGAATAATACTCTTTATAACCCTTCCAATAAGCAGTTATATTACCAGCATTACCTACTGGTAAGCAATGAAAATCAGGAGCAAAACCTAAAAAATCACAAATTTCAAAAGAAGCTGTTTTCTGACCTTCAATACGATGAGGGTTTATAGAATTTACTAATCTTACCGGATAATTTAAAGCAATTTCCCTAACTACTTTAAAAGCATCATCAAAATTTCCTTTTACTGCTATTACCTTTGCATTATAAATAAGAGCTTGAGCTAATTTTCCTAAAGCAATTGACCCTTCAGGTATTACTACAATACACTTTAAATTTGCTTGAGCTGAATAAGCAGCTGCTGAAGCTGAAGTATTCCCAGTTGAAGCACAAATTACAGCTTTAGCCCCCTCTTCTTTAGCCTTAGAGATAGCCATAGTCATTCCTCGATCCTTAAAAGAACCTGTAGGATTAATACCTTCGTATTTAAGATATAGCTTTAAATTATTACCGAGAATAGCTGAAATCTTCTTGGCATGCAGCAAAGGAGTGTTCCCCTCCTGAAGAGTTACTAACGGGGTCTTATTTGTAACTGGCAAATACTTTTTATAACGATCTATTACTCCATTATAAACGCTCATAAATCCTCTATCCTTATTTTTTGAGAAGGTCCTTTAATCACTCCTAAGCTATCAATTTTATCTATTGCTTTCCTAACACTATCCTCTCTAACTTCATCAGTAAGCATAATAATCGGCACAGCCCTTCCTTTATTTCTTTCCTTCTGAGTTACTGAGGCAATACTAATTTTTAGCGAAGCAAGAATTTTAGAAATCTTTGCTAATACACCAGGATGATCTTGAGCCATAAATCTTATATAATATCGTGCTCTAACATCTTTTATATTTTGAATAACAGTTTTTTCTTCATCTCTAATAGCCATACCTTTTCCTAAAGCAATGCTAACAATATCAGAGATAACTGCCGATGAAGTAGGTACTCCTCCTGCTCCTTCTCCACGGAAGAAAAGTTCACCAGCAGGCTGAGTATGCAAATAAACAGCATTATAAGCTAAGGAAACATGCGAAAGTGGATGGTCTATAGATACTAATGTTGGTTGTACTCGTAAATCTAGGAAATTATTTTCTTTTTTAGCTATAGCTAACAACTTTATCTGATACTTTAACTCTTGAGCATAAAGAATATCTAAGAGAGATATCTTAGAAATCCCTTCAGTATAAATCTTATTTGGTAAAGGCCACACTCCATAACAAAGATAACTTAGAATACACAACTTATGAAGAGCATCTTTACCTTCAATATCTAAATAAGGACTCTTCTCAGCTAGCCCATTGTCCTGAGCTTGCTTAAGGGCTTGTTTAAAATCAATATTCTCCTTAGCCATTTTATAAAGAATATAGTTAGTTGTTCCATTAAGTATTCCATATATTTTTTTAACTTCGCAACTTACCAAGCCTTGAGAAATACTCCTTATAATTGGAATGGCTCCACAAACAGAAGCTTCAAAACCAATGCTTCTATTTTTTCGTTTAGCTAAAGAAAAAAGTTGTTTACCAGAAGTTGCTAAAAGAGCTTTATTAGCAGTTACAACATCCTTACCTTTGTTTAAAGCATCTTCAATGAAATCACCTGCAGGCTTAATTCCCCCCATCAACTCGACAATAATATCTATCTCAGGATCATCAATTAATTCCTGAGAATTCAAGGTGAATGAACAGCCTAATCTTTTAGCAATCTTTGCCTTAGACTTGTCTTTATCAGATACTGACTTTACCACTATTTTTAAAGGTACCCGTCGATTAATTAAAGCAGAATACTTCTTTAAAGATTTTATTACAGCTTCTCCAACATGCCCTAGCCCAATTATTCCTATTTTTTTAATTTTCATTTTAAACTTTCCTCGATAAATTCACCTAGTTTATTAAAAAACTCTTTATCTAAACCTACAAACTTAACCCTAGTCTCATAAACTAAATTTCTTACTACTTCTTTAGAGTCAATAACCTCTGCTTTAAGCTTTATCTTTTTAGAAACAAAAGGAATTCTCAAATTTATAGTCAAATGTTCGCCTTTTTCAAACATTTTATTAGTAGTAAGCAGCACTCCGCCTTGGCTAACATTCTTAGTTTGAGAAAGATCATAACTATATGGCAACTCTTGAATTTGATAGTTAATCACAAAATTAGCACTCATTCTAGTATGTTTTCTTTTTTCTAATCCATCGTAGGCTGTCATTTTGCCCCCTTTTGGTTATCTTTGTCGGGAGAGTGGGATTTGAACCCACGATCCCTTGCACCCCATGCAAGTGCGCTAATCCGAGCTACGCCACCTCCCGTCTAATAAATACTTAATGAACAACAAGGATTTTATCACGATTTATAATAGGCATCAAGATAAATATAGTAAGTAAAGTAGTAAAAAATGAGAAATTCAAAAAATATTATCTTAAAAAAGCTTATCTAGACTAAGTTTTTTAGCTTGAAATATACCTTTTAATGTGCTACATTTCAATTAAGGAGAAAATAAGCTATGTCTTGGAATGGTAAAGAAAGAAGAAAATTTGTAAGGATAAAATATCCTTGTGAAATAATTGTTCATGAACCTCAAAAACACACAATCTCTACTCGTGCTGAAAATATTAGTATTCAAGGTATACGCTTAATCATTGATGAGGGAATAAAACCTTATTCTACAATTGACTTGGATCTCTACGGAATAACAGAGGAACCTATAGCTTGCAAAGGAAAAATAATATGGGTATTTGAGGAAACAGACTATTCTATTAAAAACACTGCCCGCTATGATACTGGTATAAAATTTTTAAAGATAAAAGAAAAAGATATAAATGAAATTAAAAAACTCATAATGTCAATTACCTCTAATAGAAAATAATTTTTAAAAAAGTTTTAATTTAATTAACAGTTTTTTAATAATAATGTAAAGTTATATTTAAAATATCATGCATCCCAATTACACCAACAAGTTTATCTTTATCAAAAACTGGTATAGTATGGACATTCTTCTTATGCATGGTAGCAATAACTTTTGATACTTTTGTATCTTTTTGAAGAGCAACTATGCATTTACTGGCTAAAACTCCTACTAGCTTATTGGAAACATTCTTTAAAGCTTCTTCTCTATGAATTCCTTTAGAAAGTGCTTCATTAATAAGCCTAAGTAAATCAGTAGTAGTAAAAATTCCTACTAATTTATTCTCATCATTTTTGTCAACTACCAATACTCCATTTATGCGATAACGAAATAATAAATGTGCTACTTGCCCCACGTTAATATCCTCTTTTACTGTTACCGGATGTTCAGACATAATATCTTCTAAATTCATTTTCAACATTTTCTACCCCCCATTTTCTGTCAATAATCCTTTACCTTAAAAATTCTATCATGATTAGAAAATTGGTTCAAGGCAAAATATCTAAAGAAATCAATAATTGTAAACGTTTTTAAAAAAAAATAAAAAAATATCTTGAAAAACCCAAATAATATATGTTATATTTTATCCAAAGAGGGTTTGAAGGTTAGACCAAACCAAGGGGGCAAGACGCCCCCTAGTTTTTTTTATAGTTAATTTTAAGTTATTTTTTCTGTTTTTAAAGGCCTAGTCATTAAATCTGCAACTGCTTTTTTAGGTGATTTTCCTTTATAAAGCACAGCATAAACTTGACGAGTAATTGGCATATCTATATTTAATTTCTTACTTAAATGAAAAACTGACTTTACAGTCTCAACGCCTTCAGCCACCATTTTCATTTTTTTAATAATCGTAACTAGTTTTTTACCTTTACCTATTTCTTCCCCTACTAATCTATTACGTGAATGCGGAGAAAAACAAGTAGTTATTAAATCTCCTAAACCACTAACCCCCCAAAAAGTTGAAGGATTTGCTCCTAATTTTTCTCCCAACCGAGTAATTTCAACCAACCCTCTAGTTGCTAAAGCTGCTTTGGTATTAGTTCCAAAACCTAGACCATCGGAAATCCCACAAGAAAGAGCTATTATATTCTTTAAAGCTCCTCCCAACTCAACCCCAATAACATCTTTATGTAAATAAATTCTAAAAGTAGGTGTATTAAATAAAACTTGTAACTTATTGCCAATACTCTTACTTTTACAAGCTAAAATAGAAGTAGAAGGAATCCCTCGTAATACTTCACTAGCAATATTTGGTCCGGAAAGAACGGCAATATTAGAAACTTTTAATTCTTTTTCAATTAACTGAGAAACTCTTTTTAAAGACTTCGCTTCTATCCCTTTACTAACACTAACAAAAATCTTATTTCCTAAAAGATCTTTATGTTTTTTAATCTTTTTTAAAATTATAGAAATGAATTTAACTGGAATGGCAATTACTACTATTTCGTTCTCAAGGACTTCTAAAAGAGAGGTGGTTACCTGAAGATGCGAAGGAAATTTTACACCTTTTAAAAATATTTTATTCTCTCTAGCTCGTTGCATCTCCAAATTATGCTCTTTGAAAACACTATGGAGCCTTACATCTATTCCCTTTCTAGAAAGAATAACTGCTAAGGTTGTTCCCCAGCTTCCTGCACCAATAATTGAAATTTTTGTTTCCATATTTTAAATGGAGCGGGCGATCGGGATCGAACCGACATGACAAGCTTGGAAGGCTTGCATTCTACCATTGAACTACACCCGCTGAAAAAGTAAATTATTTAGGGTTATTCCTTATTTTTCAGCGGCACTGAGCTTACATAAGCGAAGTGCCTTAGCTGTTAATACTTAGTATTCGGTGCTCTAAAAATAAGAATCTTAACTATGTACTAAATACTAAAACTGGGCAGGGAAGGATTTGAACCTTCGAAGTGCAAGCACAACAGATTTCAAGTACTTCTAAGTTACCTTAGAGCTTGGACTATCTCATCACCATATCTCGCTAAAAACAAGACTTAGGTGGTGGGCGCTTCGACCGACAATCGTCAGGCTACTCCCTTACGGGATAGTCTCTGCACCTTTTCTAAACCATACGATTTAGAACTTGGCTCAGGATTCCCCTTATCATTAAAAATGCTAAGGGCTTCCCTGAATTCACCCACTTTTCCATCCTGCCTTTCAGCAAGACGCTGCGTTTTACACAGTCTGTCCCCTTTGGCCACTTGGGTACCTGCCCATTTTGTTAATATATCATTTTTAAACTCTTTAATCCAGTCAAGAACTAATTCTAATAAACGCTTATCACAATACCTAATATGTACCAATCCATAAAGTAACTTCCTTCCGCTTAAATTAAGATTTCCTTCCCTGACATAGGGCTTAAGGAACTGACTTCGAGAAATACCTGTTATCCTACTCCAATAATCTTTTAGCTTATCTATCTCTTGGGAAGAATACGAGTATAAATACACTCTAAGTCTACCTTCTTTCACTCCACATATCTGACGTAGAAATTTTAGAAAAAGCTTTATCATGTCTGGATCGCTATTAACAAAATCTAACATATTAGATTTTAGATTCTTAGAACCCTCTGCCCAATATAACATAATCCCAGCAATTTTAAGTTCTCTGTCTTTTTCTGTCAATTTATCCTTTACCTCAAAGTGCAACTTATATTTATTCCCTACATAATTCGCTTCCGAACGTCTTCGCCGAGAGATATTGTTTTTATTCATAAACCTATATAATGACCAAAAAGAAACACCTAAAATCTCAGAGACTTCTTTCAAATTATATTTTTTATTCGAATACAAATCTTTAACTTTGTTAATATCCAAAGAAATTTTCATTTTTATTTTAATTTTACAATAATCTGATTATTAAATGGAGCCCAGGAGAGGAATCGAACCCCCAACCTGAGGTTTACAAAACCCCTGCTCTGCCAATTGAGCTACCTGGGCATTTCCACTTATCTAACTTTTTTTCAATAAACTTTTAACTGCACTTGGTAAATACTCAATTATATCTGAAGCAATCAGGCAATTCTGAGTTTTATCATTAGCTGCATAATCTCCAGCCAAGGCATGCAAATAAACTCCTAATTTTGCTGCTTGAAATTGATCTACTCCTTGTGCAAGTAAACCAGCAATTATGCCTGAAAGAACATCTCCTGTGCCAGCAGTTGCCATTCCTGGGTTGCCAGTACTATTCTCAAAAGTCCTTTGTCCATCACTTATCAAAGTACGATCACCCTTAAGTACAAGAGTTAGATTATATCTAAGAGCAAACTTTTTTACAAGCTCTTTTCTTGATTTCTTAATTTTGCCTATATCTAGCTTTACCAAGCGAGAAAACTCACCTAGATGAGGAGTTAATATTAGTATTTTGGTCTTTCGTTTAACCAAAACCTCTAAATTCGAAGCTATAGCAGTCAAAGCATCAGCATCAACAACCATTGGCTTATCAATCTCCTTTATAATTCTTACTATTAATCTCTTAGTAGAAGCTTCCAAACCTATACCAGGACCAACAACAATAAGATCAATTTTTTTCAAAAAACTCTTTATCTTGCTAAAAGCTTCTTGGCCAAGAGCACCTCCTTTATCAGTTAAAGGTAAGCTCATTACTTCAGTAAGCTTTATTTCAAAGATATTATTTAAACTCTTAGGTACAGCTACAGTAACTAATCCAGCACCAGTTCTTAAGGCTGCTTTAGCAGATAAGCAAACAGCTCCACTAAGCCCTACTGAGCCTCCAATAATTAAAATATGCCCATAGTCCCCTTTATGGGTATCAGGCTTTCTCTTGAGCAACTGCACAGGCAACCGCATAATCTTCAATATGAGTTATAGAAAGAAAAATATCAATTTCAATATCTTTCTTAAATTTGCAATAAGGAGCACCATTCTCCTTATTAAGAATAAACATATCAGTTAAAGCCATAGGATATTCTTTTGAAATTGCTTTTATTACTGCCTCTTTAGCTGCAAAACGAGCAGCAATGCGTTGATAATACATCTTGCCTTTAACAATATTTTCTAACTCTTCAGAATTAAACACACGATTTAAAAAACTATCCTTCCACTTTTCTATAGAATTTTTAATCTTATCTATTTTTATTATATCTATGCCTACGCCAACAACCATATTTTATTTTTTTAACAAGGAAATCATTTCATTAATAGCTTGATTAATTCCAATGAAAACTGAACGACAAATTATTGAATGCCCAATATTAAGCTCTTCTATCTCTCCTATCTTTACTATCTCTGCTAAATTACCATAATCAAGACCATGCCCAGCAGCAACAGAAAAGCCTTGGCTTTTGGCAAATTTCGCTGCTACGCTTATTTTTTTAAGCTCCTTGTTTATGGTAGTTTTAGTTTTTGCCAAAGAAAAAGCACCAGTGTTAATCTCAATAAGTTCTACCCCTAACTTCTTAGCTATATTAATCTGCTTTTTTAATGGGTCAATGAACAAACTAACTCTTGTCCCAGCTTTTTTTAATCTTTTTATTACCCCCGATACCTTTTTCTTATTCCTAATAAGATCAAGCCCACCTTCAGTAGTTAATTCTTGTCTTTTTTCAGGGACTAATGTTGCCTGATAAGGAATTACCTTACAAGCAAAATCAACAACGCTCTTAGAAGCAGACATCTCTAAATTTAAAGGAATCTTTATGGCTTCCTTAATAAAAATTACATCTCGTTCTTTTATATGTCTTCTATCTTCTCTTAAATGAACAACTATAGAATCACACCCAGAATATTCTGCTAAGAGTGCTGCTACTACTGGATCAGGGTAAGTAACATTATTACGAGCCTGCCTTAATGTCGCTGTATGGTCAACATTAATCCCTAATTTCATATACTTTTTCCACCACTAGTAATAGCTCCACTTATATAAAGCCAAACAAAAACAGCAATAAGTAAAGCCATAAACTTAAGCCAAAAATTATACAAAATTGCTCTCTTAATACTTATTTTTTTTAATAACTCCATTTTTGCTCCCTCTCTGATTATAATCGAATTTTCATTATTTGATTTATCTTAGCGAGGTTTCATTAATTGCCCTTTAAGAATAGTCAGCAAATCATTTGGTGTCAAATTACGAGTTAACTGCCCATTTATAGCTAAAGATATTGATCCATCTTCTTCTGATACAATTATTACTAGTGCATCTGAATTTTCAGAAAGACCTACTGCTGCCCGATGACGCATACCTAAATTTCTTTCTAAACTTGGATTGTCACTAAGTGGAAAAAGGCAAGAAGCAGCTATTACTGCTGTTTCACCAACTATTACTCCACCATCATGTAATGGTGCAGGTGGATAAAAAATATTTTGCAATAACTCAGTTGTAAGCTCAGCTCTTAAAATTACTCCACTCTCTATATATCGCTTAAGCCCTATTTCCCTCTTTATAGCAATAAGAGCACCATGTTTTTTACGAGAAAGAGCACCTGCTGCTGAAACAATCTCACGTAAAAACTGCTCAACTTCTTCTCGCTTAGGCTCAATAAAGAAAATATGACGTTTGCCTAAGTGGATAAGCCCTTCCCTTAATTCAGGCTGAAAAATTATAACTACAAAAATTAAAAAGAAAGCAAAAAGATAGGTAAGCAAACGAGTTAGTATAGGCAAACCTAACATTTGAAAAGCTAACAAAGAGATTACTAAGATAATTATACCTCTTAGTAAATAGACAGCTTTAGTACCCTTTAAAAACAAAAAAATCCTATAGATAACTATCCATAAGATTAGTACCTCAACTAGCGATTTCCATTTTAGAAGTCCTAAAAAATCCATTAGTTATTCATAATTTTTGAGGCTACTTTTATAGCCTGAGCAGTTTCTCCGACATCATGTACTCTTAAAACATTAGCACCTTTAGTAAGAGAAATTATGCTAGCAGCAATTGTTCCTACTAATCGCTGCTTAATATCTATGTTAAGTATCTTACCAATAAAAGATTTATGAGACAACCCTAAAAAAATTGGTAAACCAAAAACCTTTAATTTATAAAGCTGATTGATTATCTTAGTGTTATCTTCCAAACGCTTACCAAATCCTATTCCAGGATCAAGAAAAAGCTGATTCTTATTTATCCCTTTTTTATCGCAAAAATTCAACCTTTCCTGAAAAAAATCACTTATCTCTGTAATTACATCTTTATAGTAAGGCTTTGCTTGCATATTCTGAGGTTTCCCTTTCATATGCATTAATACACACCCTAACTTATGCTTCTTGACTAAAGAGGCCATTTGAGGGTTATCTTGCAAAGCTGTAATATCATTAATTATATCTACCCCTTCACTTACGGCCGCTTTTGCTACTAAATATTTATAAGTATCCACAGATAAAAAAACTTGTTTAAACTCTTTCCGTAAAACTTTCAAAATAGGTATAACTCTTTTTATCTCTTCTCCTACTTTAACCGGATTTGAAAAAGGTCTTGTTGATTCCCCGCCAACATCTATTATCTTTGCTCCAGCTTTTATCATTTTTTCTGCCTTCTTTAAAGCTAATGCTTGAACTTTTACACTTGAGTTTTCAACAACTTTCAGTAACCCATCTCCGAAAAAAGAATCTTCAGTAGAATTTATAATCCCGCAAATAATTGGCTGATTAATCCTTAACATCTTTCCTCTAGCCTTCAAAATAAATTCTCCCTTTTCCAAATTTTTTAGATATTCAGAGATCTTTAACGAAACTTCTTTTAAAGCAAAAGGTTGATCTTTCAATTTTTCAGAGAGCTTTTTCAATTGGCTTAAATTACCAAAAATAAGAACAGAAGTTTTTATATTTTTTAGCAGAGCTTTTCGCTCCAAAGCTGCATCACTTCCCAAAGAAAGAAGTTGCTGTTTTATTATATTTGCTTCCCAAGATTTAATTCCTTCGATTTTAAATACTGTATATATGCTTTTAGGGGATAAGATATCAACACCCTCAGGGCTAACACCCAGGAAAGACATTATTTCTCGAGCTTCTTTTTCATTTTTTATTTTTAGGGGGGTTACTTTCATTTTTTAAATCAATTATACGCTTAACCTCTTGAACATCTAATACTTCCTTTTCTAACAAAGCATCAGCTAATAATTTAAGTTGTTTTTTATTTTCCTCAATTAACTTTTTAGCCCGTTGATAACATTCACCAACAATACGTTTTACTTCTTCGTCAATAATCTTAGCTGTTTCTTCGCTATAATCCTTTTCATGCCCTAAATCTCTTCCTAAAAATACAGGTCCATGACTACTACCTAAAGTATAGTTTCCTAAACGTTCGCTCATTCCATAATCACAAATCATCTTTCTAGCTATGCGAGCAACCTCTGCTAAATCATTCATCGCTCCAGTAGTAATGTCTCCTAAATTCACCTCTTCAGAAACTCTTCCGCCTAAAGCAACAACTATCATTCCTAAAAGCTCACTTTTAGATTTATACCACCGGTCTTCTACCGGAGGTGAAAAGGTATAACCACCAGCCATACCCCGAGGTATAATTGAAACTTTGCTCATTGAATCAACCTCAGGAATTAATAAAGACAATAAAGCATGTCCAGACTCATGAAAAGCAGTTAATTCTTTCTCATGCTTAGAAATTATTCTACTCTTCTTCTCTGGCCCCATCATCACTCTTTCAATTGATTCTTCAAGCTCTGATTGCCCAACAGCATCCTTATCATGCCTAGCTGCTAGGAGGGCTGATTCATTGCTAAGACTCTCTAAATCTGCACCTGAAAAACCTGGAGTTTTTTTAGCTATTGCCTCTAAGTCAATATTCTTAGCTAACTTTATCTTTTTAGTATGGACATCTAAGATTTCTTTTCTTCCTTTAATATCAGGAGTATAAATTACAATATGACGGTCAAATCTGCCTGGCCTAAGAAGTGCTGGGTCTAAGACATCAGGTCGATTAGTTGCAGCCATAACAATTATTCCAGCTTGAGTTTGAAAGCCATCCATTTCAGTAAGCAATTGGTTTAAAGTCTGTTCTCTCTCATCATGCCCACCACCTACACCAGCAAAACGTTGTCTTCCAACAGCATCTATCTCATCGATAAAAATAATACATCCTTTCTTTTCAATATTGGCAGCTTTTTTAGCCTGACCAAATAAATCTCTTACCCTTGAAGCTCCTACACCTACAAACATCTCAACAAAATCAGAACCACTAATACTAAAAAAAGGAACTTTAGCTTCACCAGCAACAGCTTTAGCTAAAAGAGTTTTTCCACAGCCTGGAGGTCCAACTAACAAAACTCCTTTAGGGAATCTTCCACCTAAGCGTTGAAATTTCTTAGGATCCTTTAAAAACTCTATTACTTCTTGCAACTCTTCTTTAGCTTCATCTATACCAGCTACATCATCAAAAGTAATCTGGGGTGCTTTTTCTTTATCTAAAGAGGCTGCTCTTGATTTTCCAAATGACCAAACTTTTGACCCCATCTGGTTTCCCTTACGAGAAAAATACCAAAGAAAAAGAATGAAAATAAGCATCGGACCAAAAAAGTAAAATAAGTTTGTCCAAACATTTTTAGAAGGCACTACTTCAAACTTATTCACATTCTTACGCAAAAGTTTAATAATCTCTTTATCGTCAACAGGGATATAAAGATAAAAACGACCGCTTCCTTTACTAGAAACATATTCTCCTTGAACAAAGTTTTCACTCAATTTGACCCATTCAATGGTAGGATCTTCAAGATTATTTTCAAGAGAATAGTAAAATTCATTATAGGAAAGTTTCTTTACTACTCCTCCAATCCCAGTGCTAAAAAGGCTTACCATCCAAACTAGCCCAAGAAAAATAAGGACCAAAAAGAAAATTTTCCTTAAAAAGTCTGGTTTTTGAGGCTCTTTTTTCTTATCCATCGTTAGCTATTATACTGTATCGAATTATAAAATCAAGGATTGAATCAAAAGGGTTTTTTCTTCTTTCTTTACTATAATCTCAGGTAAATCAACAACGCTCCCCTTTGGCCGTTTAAAAATTAAATCTCGTAACTCATCAAGATGCTTGGCTTCAAGTCTTCGCGTATTGCCTTTTAACTCCTCAATAGCAATACGCACTACATTGTTAAATATAGCTGGAGATAAAATTACTAAACCTTTTAAATCCAAACAAATGCCATTGCTTGTTTCTTTTCGCTTAATGCTGAGAAACTTCTCATATGAAAAAGAGTAAATAAAATCATAATCCAGAGAAACATTTGAAGCTAAATTATTTAAATTACTTACTACATTAGGATTAAGCTCTTTGAGTAAGGGCAACAATTTCAATCTTACTTTATTGCGAAAAAATTTATCTTCAAAATTACTCTTATCTGTACAAAAAGGTATTTTTTTCTCTTCTAACCATTTAATAATATCTTTTTTCCTGATCTCAACTAATGGTCGGATAACAGTCAAGCTTCTAAATTTAGTTTTAGGCAAAAATCCTCTTAAGCCCTTTAAGCCTGAGCCACGAATCATTCGCATTAATACTGTTTCAGCTAAATCATCTTTATGATGAGCTAAAGCAATCTTTTTGATTTTAGTTTGACGAGAAACCTTCATGAAGAAATCTAAACGTAAATTTCTTGCTGTTTGCTCTAGAGAGTTTCCATTAAAAAAACTCTGCACATCCTTCTTCTCGCTTATAAATTTTACCTTTAGTCTTAAGCAAAGCTTACGTATAAACTCCTCTTCGGCATCAGCTTCTTCTCTTAAACTATGATTGAAATGGACACAAACTAATTGTAATTTATAGTCCTTTGCAATTTTTAAAAACTGATAAAGCATATATACTGAATCCGGACCACCAGAGACTCCAAGAATTAGTTTAGCCTTCTTTCTTAACAAATCATATTTTTCTAAAGTATTTTTGAAAATTATTTCCATGGTTTCAATATTATATCACATTTGCTATAATGCTCTCATGAATATTTTAGCTATAAACCCCTGGATAGTAGATTTCGCTGCTTATGATTTTTGGCTTAAACCTTATGGTTTTCTAGCTCTTCTGACCTATCTTAAAAATAAAGGTTTAAACATAAGCTACATAGACTGCTTAAACAATAAAATTACCAATGCTAACTTTGGAAGAGGGAAATACTATTCAGAAATTATTGAAAAGCCTTTAGCCTTAAAATCCGTTCCCCGTTATTTCAAACGTTATGGAATAACTCTTGATCAGTTCAGAGAATATATAGCAAATAAAAACCCTGACTACATTCTTATTACCTCTTCAATGACTTACTGGTATCCAGGGATTATTGATGCAGTAAACATATTAAAAAAAGAATTTCCTAAAGTTAAAATAATTTTAGGCGGAACTTATGCTACCCTCTTACCAAAACATGCCAAGAAAACAACTGGTTGTGATTTTATTTTTGAAAACTATTTGTTAGAAGACTTCTTTAAGCTCTTAAAAGTAAAATTAAATCTCGAAGAATTATTGTCAACATTTCCCTCTTATAATGAATTTTACCCTACTCTAGATTACATCGTTTTGCGAACCTCTTGGGGTTGTCCTTTTGAATGTGATTTCTGCGCTATAAAAAAAACTTCCTTTAAATTTTTTAGATTAAATATTCAGAGTGTTATAAATTTTATTCTTAAGTACCACCACCAAGGAATAAAAGATTTCGTTCTTTATGATGATGCTTTTCTTTACGAACCAAACTATGCTAAAGAACTCTTAAGAAAGATTGATAACTTAAATTTAAATCTTAATTTCCATACTCCCAATGCTCTTCACTTAAGATTCCTTGACAAAGAAATTGCTAATCTGCTTAAAAAAACAGGATTTATTAATCCTCACTTCGGATTAGAAACTTTAAATCCAAAACTTCAAAAATTATGGGGCGACAAAGTAAAAAAAGACGACTTGATAAAAGGAGCCAATTGGCTAAGGCAAGCCGGATTTAGGAATGGTGAATTCAGCGCATACCTATTATTAGGCTACCCCAATCAAAACTTAAACGAATTAAAGAGTGATGTTGATTTCTTAAATAGTTTAGGAGCTAGGGCAGCCTTAGCTGAATTCTCTCCTACGCCACAAACAAAAATATTTCAAGAATATAAAGAAGACCTTAATGAGCCTCTTTTGCATAATAACTCTATATTCGGTTTTTTTCAAAAGGAAAAGATAAAAGACTTCTGGAAAATAAAAAATTACACAAGAGAATCAAACAAAAAATTAAACCCTTAAAAAACTACTTCTTAGAAACAAAAAGATTATTCTTAATATAAAATCTTAGCAGTAAATTCTTTGATTTAGTAGCATAATCAACACCAACCCTTTTTGTCTTGACTATATTAAAATCTTTATCTTCTGGTGAAGAGATAAAAATATCTTTAGATGTAATCTCTTTTCCTAAAAAACTCTTATCAATCAAAAAGCTTTGGGTCCAACGACCAGGACCATTAGTTAATTTTTCTTCTTTTTCTACTCCTCTTCTCTTCTTCATTACTTCAATACCGCGAATAGGCTCAATAGCTCTTATAAATACTGCTTGTGGATCATTCTTTTTAGATACTACAATATTAAAACACCAATATTTACCATAAATAAGATAAATATAGATAACTCCTCCTTGACCATAAAGAGTTTTATTGCGTGGAGTAATCTTCCCACCAAAACTATGGGAAGCATCATCGCTTATCCCTAAATAGGCTTCAGTTTCAACTATTTTTCCAATTAAGGTTTGTTTTTTAGTTTTAAAAGTTAAATAATCACCAAGAATGTTTTTTGCTATATCCTTGGCTCCTTGATAAAAGAAAGCCTTACTTCTCTTCTTGAGTTTTAGCTTCTTCATATTTAGAAAGGCTCCAACCTCTAAGACGATCAGCTTTGAAAAATAAATCTATTTTTTTGTCTTCATAAATCCATTTTTCATAACCATCTAATTCTATTGCAGTTTTAGTAGGCAAACCAATTTTAAAAATAACATCATTCTTAGTATCACCAATAATTAAAGCTACATCTTCACTAATTATATAATAATCTTTTTTATCAACTCCCTGATCAAAGCCTTTGTTTATATCTAAACCAAATGAACCGTCTCTGACACCAGTATAATCTCTCATTTGCACACAACCATAGATAGAAACTAAAATTAAAATAAGGAAACATAATGCAAAATTTTTAATACTTTTCATCTTAATTCCTTTTTCATCAAAAAATATACATACTCTTGCTATAATTAAATTACTATTTTTTTTTCTTATCTTTTATAAATAAAAGTGGAAAAACTATATCACTAACGCAACAAGGAACCCATACTGCTATAAATAAAAATATAAACACACCAAGATACGAAACTAAATTCAATGGTTGCCCTTTAGCCATAATCATATGAAGAAGTGATGCCCAAGTACTTAGCAATACATGCCCATAATGTGAAAATTTCGTTGATGGTCTAAAATAAGCTATAGTGATTCCAATTATTGCTAGAGGATTTACAAGCCACCATTTCTCTATAAAGCCAATGTGAACTTCACGATGAGGCATTTTAAGCAAAGTTTCTCCAAAATAAGGGATTAAAGAATCACTGAAAGTAGCTATACCTATTGATCCAAAAAAACCAATAATCAACAAAACAAAAAGACTACATTTCTTTCTTTCAGTAGGACATTTATGCAACTCATACATCGAAGCTGTAGCTAAAGCACTTAATAATACATGCACAGGATGAAAAATATAAAAAAGATTATAAGAAACATTAGATGAAATTCCACGAAACATAATCATTATAGCAATTCCAGTTATTGCACCAAAAGCCGTAAAAGGAGCATGGTGTTTTAACTCTTGATAGATTCTCTTCATTACTTTACTTTTCATACTTTAGACCTAATGAACTATCGGTAATTACATTTTCTTTTACCAAAAATTGCTGTTCCAATTCTAACTAAATTAGCTCCTTCCTCAATAGCTATTTTATATGACGTACTCATACCCATAGAAAGGTAATTCCAAACTAATTTTCCTTGATAATCATTTTTGATTTTATCAAATAAAACTTTTGTTTTCTGAAAAAAAGGACGTAAATCTTCAGGATTATCTAACCAAGGCCCCATAGTCATAAGCCCTACAGGTTTTAAATTAGCAAATTGTAAAATTCTCTCTAGCAAAACTTCAACATCATCAAATAACACTCCTTGTTTTTGAGCTTCACCAGCAGAATTAACTTCAATTAAAACCGGCATCACTTTGTTTATTTTTTCACATTCTCTATTCAAAACTTGGGCTAAAACCAAAGAATCCAAGGTTTCAATCATATCAAATATCTTTGCTGCTTTTTTAACCTTATTCTTTTGAAGATGCCCAATAAAATGCCACTTAACTTTATCACCTAAAGGAATAACTTTTTCTTGTGCCTCTTTTATATAATTCTCACCAACTATTTTTACTCCAGCTTCTATTGCTTGCTCAATCTCACTAACATTTCGTTCTTTAGTAGCTACAACTAGCTCTATACCAACAGGTAATTCCTCTAAAATCTTCTTAATATTATCTTTAATCATTAATTACAAAATATTTCACTCCACCAGTTATACTCGTTTTTATTGACTTCTCTGACAACAGCAAAGCAAGCTGTTTAACTATCTCATTAAGATTTGCGGTCAAAGATTTTCCTAAATCCTCTAAAGTCGCTGGCCTTACTTTTAAAAACTTTAAAATATTTTTCTTTAAATTTCCATAAGCTGCGCCCTGACTTTTATTGAGAGAAAATTTTACCACACCTTTAGCAGTTTTACCAAAAGCCCTTTCTATGCTTTTTACTTTCCTTTGACTAGGTAAAGATAACTTTACCCCAGCTGGTCTTATCGGAAGATTAAGCTGAATCTTATCCGGTTTAATCTTATCTAAAATTTCTTTAAATTTATCTATTTCCTTCTTACTATCATTTATCCCAGAAATAAGCATTATTTCTAACCAAATTTTACCTTTAAACTCCTTTCTTAACTGTATAAGACCATTAATTGTCTTTTTTAAAGTTATTGTTTTAAAAGGACGATTAATTTTTAAAAAAGTTTTATCAGTAGCTGCATCTAAAGAAGGTAAAATTAAATCTGCTTTTCCTAACTCATCTCTAACTTCCTTTCTATACAAAAGAGATGAATTAGTAACTACAGCTATTTTGTACTTATTTTTAGTAATCCTCCTTATAACAGCAATAATCTTATCTAAACCTTTATGTAAGGTTGGCTCTCCAGATCCAGCAATAGTTATATAATCAATCTTAGGATTTTTACCAATAATTTCTTTTAATTCCTTTTTTAATTTAAGAATTTTTATAAAAGAAAATCTTCTTACTGTTTTCTTTTTACTTAATCCTAACTGACAATATAAACAATTAAAAGAACAAGTCTTGCTGGGCAACAAATCTAGACCTAAAGAAAAACCTAGCCTTCTTGATGGAACTGGCCCATAAAAATAATTTTTTACTGACATTTCTTAAATTCTCCTAAAACAGGTTTAAGTTTATCTAAATAGTTACGTGTAGTCAAAAGAGCAAAATCTTTAGTATCTATGAAAAAAACATCCTCTAGGCCTAAAACCAAAACTTTTTTATTGCAACTATCTAAATAAATTAAATTATTCTTACCCTCATAGACAGAGGATTTCCCTCTAATTACATTGCCCTTCTTATCTTTAGCTAAAGACTCATAAATAGCTAACCAAGAACCAAAATCCTTCCAAGAAAAATTAGCTTTAACCATTTTAGCCTTTTTAGTATTCTCCATTATAGTTTTATCAAAAGGAACATCGCTTATTCTCTTATAACAAGAAACTATTTCCTTAGAAAAAAAACAACTATTAAAATACTTATAATCAGGATAATAATTCTTATACTCATCAATCAAAGTGCCAATAGAAGCAACAAACATCCCACTATTATAAAAACAATTTCCTGAGGCGATAAGCTTTTTTGCACGAGATACACTTGGTTTTTCAATAAATTTATTTACTGAAAAAATACCATCTTTGGCTTGTTTTTTTACTTGAATATACCCAAAATCAGGCGTAGGAGAAGACGGTTCTATACCTAAAGTACATATCCAACCACTAGAAGCTGCCACTAAAGATTTCTTCAATGCCCGATAAAACTCTGCTTCATTTTTTATCAAAGTATCTACTGGTGTAATAATTAAATTTTTATTAGTTTGTTTTTTTAACTGCTGAAGAGACAAAAGAATAGCAGCAGCAGTATTTTTACTAGCTGGTTCAAAAAAAATATTCTTCTTTTTCACTAATTTTAGTTTCATTAATTCTTTTTTCTCAGATTGGTTAGCAACTAAAAATATATTATCCAAAGTAGTAATTTTTAAGAATCTTTTTATTGTAAGTTCCAAGGGTGAAAATCCAAAAATATCTAAAAAATTCTTACTTACCTTTTCAGACAAAGGCCAAAGCCGCAAGGACCTTCCGCCGCAAAGAATTAAAACTAATGGTTTATTATCTGGCATTTCTTTCCCCTATTCGTTTTGAAAGATAACCGCCGGTATAGCCATCAATAATTGCAGTTAGCTCTAATAATCTCAATTGCTTTTTAAATAAATCCTCTTCTGTCAAATTATCTTGGCTAAGTTCTCTTTTTAAGCGTATCCTTTCAAAGTATACTCTATTTATTTCATCAAGGATATCCAAGCGCAACTGGGTATTAAGCTTGCTTCTAGTATCAATAGACGAGGCTTGTGAGGGATTCCAAATAAGATCAGCCAAATCCCATTCCAGTGAAATATCCCAGCCCAAACTTCTATCGTTGGGACCTTGAGATACAAGATAATAACTACTTACGCCTGCCCAATGATACTGCTCATCTATATCTATATCCATACCAACATCGAGCTTTGGTAACCAAGCTCTTCTCGCCGCATCCTCTCTCCATTTTCTTATCTTATCAGGACTAACTTCATTATAAGCTAAGACTGCCTCTTGGACTTCACCTATTAAGGGCTCTCCTTCTAGAACTACTTCTAAATCATTTTTAGAATAAGATGAAAAAAAATAATCATTCTCAAACAAGCCCTTAGATGTTGCTAAATAAATCCTACCCTCAGCAGTAAATTCTGCCCAAGAAATATAAGAAGAATTCAATCCTTCAAAAAGCTGTTTAGATTTATTTTGTTTTAAATCAACCATAAAAAATCCTTTAGTAGTACTTAAATAAATAATATTATCCTGCAATTTTGTCTGAACCAGAGAATTAATGGAAAGATTATCAATACCCGATATATATAACTTCCTCCAATTAACTCCTTTATCTTCAGAAACAAAAAGCCCATGATTTGTCCCCAACCAAAGGCGGTCTTTATCAAAAATATCGGCTTTGATAAGCTGAGCAACTAAACCCTGTTCATCTATAGCCTCTTCTTTTCTCATTGCAAACAATCTTTCAACCCTCTCATCACCCTTAAGAAGGTAAACGCCTTTTCCAGTAGCTAAATAAAGGTTATCCTCAGCCGGCTCCAGAAAATAAATAGAAAAATTATTGAAAGATTTTATTTTTCTCCAAATTAAAACATCCTCTAAAGCAAACTGAAGCCCATGGTTTGTCCCAATGTAAAGCAATCCCCTATTTTTTGCAGCGGTATAAATTATCTCATCATCAGGCGCGGAAAATAACTTCTCTAAAGTCTCTTTTAATCTATAAAGATGACAGCTTGTAGCAATATATACAGTATCAACTAAATGAGAATCAAAAAAAACATGCTGGACTTCTTCATCTTTGAATACTGCTATCTTCTTAAATTCCCGGCCACCATCTTGACTTTTATATAAGGAATTATTTGAAGCAACACAAATAACTTCAGCATCAAAAGGTGACACCGCTACTCTTTTCACATTGCCGCTATCTAATCCTTGGACTGGCTTAAAAAGAGAAAAACTATTATGGAAGGGGATAAACAAAAAAAAGAAAAGGAAAAGAAATGTTTTTCTCACTTACTTAATTAATAACTAATTAATTAATAATACTAATACAAAACGAACTAATTAAAACTAACCTAACCGCTAAGCAAACAAACTTTTATCAATAAAACAATGGTGCCGAGGAAGGGAGTCCCATACCTAACACCAATAAGCCCTTGCATAACAGTCGTTTCTTCATATTATCAAAGAGCTCCTGTCCTTTAACTGGGCAATAAGAATTATACCTTTTTATCATTTGCCTGTAAATAGTTAATATTAAAGTATTTTTCAATAATCCATTGTGAGGGTAAGTCTATATAATGCTTCTCCATCACGCTTCTATCCTTCCATCCACCTATCTTCTGTACCACCTCGGCATCTAAGCCTTTCTTGCGAGATAAAGAAGCAAATGTTCTTCTAAGGGTATGCAAATGGGCTTTCTTTGGGTCTATATCCAATCTACCACATATCCTCTTTAGCTGCCGTGTAGGTTGGTCTTTATGAATAACATTGCCTACAGAGTTTAAAAAGACGTATCCATCAGAATTTTTACCTTTAGTTAATTCTTTAAAAATAGTCTGTAACTCTGGATGTAAAGGCACAATCTTAGGTGTCTTAGTCTTTGTTTTGCCTATCAATAGGTATGGTGGCTTATCCTCTAAGTAAACATCCCGACAAGTTAAATATCTCAACTCATTCCTTCTTAGACCCGTAATCCCTGCGGTAAAATAAAACTCATACCACTTTATTCTAGGATTATGAGTCTTGGCTACATCTAATATTGATAGTAATTCTTCTTCCGTAAAAGTAATGGGTAGCCTATTCTCAGGCTGTATCCTATGCTTTCTTTTAATGACAGGGTTCTTTTCTAAATACTCGTCCTCTATTAAGATGGTAAAAAGCTCACTTACTATATCTACCTCATCATTAATAGTTCTTGCAGCTAAATTTCTCAGCTTCTCATATCTAACAAATTCCCCTACATCTCTTTTATCAAACTCATCAATGTACTCGTACTTAGGGCGTTTGTCTTTTAAGAAGATTACGAAGTTATTTAGCATCTGCCGATAGCGTTCAATAGACCTCTTATTTAAATTCTTTTTTTCCTTTTCATTAAAGTAATAATCTATAGCTTGTGTAATGGTTAACTTGTAAGAAAAGTTCTCATCCTTTCTACTAAGCTTTTGGCTTATTACATCAGCTCTCTTAGTAAGAGCGTCTTGATAAGAATCAGAGTAAACCCTTCTCCTTGTCCTGTCAGGCAAAGTAAGTCTAAAGACCCACTGACCATTAAACTTCTTAATCTTAGGTTTTTTAATTCTTACTCCATTTACCATATTACCTTTGTCTTCACTTTAACTGTGCTTGCTTCAATAAACTCATCAATATTTGTCTCTCTAAACAAAAGCTTGCCACCTATCTTTAAGTGAGAAATCTTATCCTTTGATACCCACTGGTAAAGAGTGCCTGTGGTAATACATAATCTTGCTGCTGCTCCATCCACTGTTAGTAGTTTACTCATCTCAAACCTCCTTCTTAAACTTTGTTATAACTCTTGATACTGTTGCCTGACTCAATTTCATTTCTTCTGCTATCTCTTTTTGTGTTGCACCTCCCTGGTAATATCTCTCTAAGATTGTTTTCTCCTGAGAGTCTTTCATCTTTTTTATCCGTGTATGTATCTTACCAGTCCTCATTAACCAGGGGGTAAACACATCTGGATGAGGTAAGTGCTTTTTGCCTCCCCAACCCCACTTCTTTGATTTACCAATGGAAGTTATCCTAAGTTTTAAGATTATCTTCTCCCACCTTCTTTTAATTTCTTCTGGGGAACTAAAGATATATTTCAGCCCGTCACTTCTTTCAAGCTTGTCTGAATAGCTACAATCATACTCAAGTCCCTCGTAAAGCTCCTGGAAGGAAGTATCACCCATGTTGCCATAGATGGTTAGGTAGTAGTAATCCATTACTTCTTCAAGTAAAGCAAAGTCCTTATGTTGTAAATAAGCATTCATCATCAGACTTATAACCTTGTCCTTAGCCTTTCTCACTTTGTCTATACTTCTCTGTATCTCTGCTTCTATCTTCTGCCTCTCAGTCTTGTACCTCTTGAGTTCTTTCATAAACTCGTTAAACACTATGTCAGGGAAAGACTCTTTGTTACATAATGCAAAAGAAAAGTTCTTGAAAGCTCTTTGTAGTGGGTAGGAATCTAGCCATTGAGATACAATGTCATCTCTTCTTGAGCATCCACCCTTCTTGGCATAACCCCTAGTAATCATGTTATAGGAGTATCTATTAGCTAGATTCTCTTCATGTTCTTTCTGACTAGCAGCACTATAATTTTCTCCATCTTCCGCTAGAGGGTTAGACTCTACATAATTGATGGTGTCCCCATGTTTGAGAGTATAATTCAGGGGTACAGGATAAGGTAAAAGCTTGTTCATAGTAGAACAAAGTATTTTGATATACTTATAACTTTTCTTGTAACAAAATCCCTCCACCCCATAGACAGAACACTCTTCACAAAGAGAGGTCTCTATCTTATTTTTCTTAGTAAGTGTTTTCACTTTACATCATTTCTCCTTTGCATATCTTAGGTAATAACCTGATACCCTTCTCTTCTTTCCATCTTTCTTTCCTGCAGGTCTGCCTAGTGTCTTCCCTTGTGCTCTAGCTCTATCTAAACCATCGTTAATTCTGTCTACTATTAGTTCTCTCTCGTACTCAGCAAGAACCATAAGCATCTTCAAAAACATCCTCCCTTCAGGTGAAGTAGTGTTGATATTCTGCGTTGCGGAGATAAACTCTACCTTCTTATTCTCAAACTCCTCAAACAGCTTCAATAGATGGACTGTAGACCTGCCTATACGGTCTAACTTATAGACAAGTATTCCTTCAAATAAACCCTGCCTCATATCTTTAAGGAGCTTATCAAACGCGGGTCTTGAATCTTTGCTACCACTCTCTCCTATGTCCTTGTAAGCTTTGTAAACCTCAAGCCCATTTCTCTTGGCATAATCCATCAAACAATTGCTTTGTGTGGAAATGTCTTGCTTATCCCTTGTGCTGACTCTTTCGTATATCCCTATCTTCATTTAGTATCACCTCCTATTCCTATGTCTGGGAATATCCGACTCACATTATCAATATTTAAAGCTTTAGCTATCTTCAAAGCTACTGATGGCATAGGAGTAGCTCGACCAGTCTCATACCTTGAAATTTCAATCTCCTTCAATCCTACCTGCTGAGCAAGACTTAGTTGGGTCTCTCCTGCCCACAACCTTTCTTTCTTCAAATCCTTCCTTTTCATCCAGACCTCCTGTTTGTTATTGTAATAATCATAAAAATCCTAAAAAAACGCTTATAACCTTCCCCTACTAATAAGAAAAGTGACACTTTTACCCTTTTTTTGACCTTCAAATTGAAAAACTCCTTATATACATTGAACAATTATTTTCAAAATAATTTATTTTATGTAATACATAATATGACATATGTTACGCCCTCTTCTTGAGAATTTGTTCACCGTGAATTGAGGCACATCTTTTTATACCACCTCTTTGTAATCTTGTCAAGAAAAAAAGTGCAGATATTCACATTGACTATTTTCCCCTTTTCCTTTAGAATCAATACATGGCTAAAGAAGAAAGCTTCAGTATACTTATAAAGACAAAACGAAAGGAAAAAAAATTAACCGCAGAGCAACTAGCTAACCAAGTAGGTGTCGATAGAACATACATCTCCAAAATAGAAAACAAAGGCATCTTCCCCTCTCTTGAAGTCTATGCTCGTATAGCAGAAGTTTTAGATATAAAGCTTTCAGATTTTAATGCCAACAAGTATATAACAACTCCTGACGAATTTTTAACAGACCTTCGCAAAGCGTTTGATATTGAAGGAGGGGTTGCTAAAACACGAAAAAAACTAGAATCAAAGCGTTTGAGTAACATCTCTACGGAAGAGAGACTTAATCAGTCCTCAACCCTTCCTGCCAGCGAGATAATAAAATGGGATATAACCTGCATACTACGAGACGAACAAACTAATAAGTATAAAAAGTATGTCTCACTACTTCTTGACAAATATAACCCCTCCCAAAAAGATAACAAAAAACTAAAATGGGTTTTGGTTAAAATATTAAAACAATTATGGCAAGAAGAACAACAACATAGAAGACGCCTATCTAAAGAACGCCAGCGTTTTACAAACTATATTTTTAACCCTGCTCAATATGAACAATCTTTTAATAAATTAAGTGAAGAGTAACCTCTCCCCCACTATGACTAAGTGGCTAATAACTTTAATTCTCGTTTCTAAACTTAACCCTTTTATGCCTGAGATCTATCTCTCTGCTAATGGTCATAAGTGGGTGGAATATACTTCATTTCAAAAGCTATGTGCTGTAGAAGCTGTCTATGAACGCATGGCTAGAAAAGATGAAGACTTTGCTAAAAACTATTTCGCAGGAAAGTATGAGCTTAGCACTGGTGCAGCAGTTCTTGATTGGTGGTACGGTGAATTAGAAACTTCTCCTCCATTTAGTAGTCAAGAAGAACAAGACTTTATAATGAACCTTCCACTGACTAAAGTCGTAAGAGATTGGTTTGGTAAACCTAAGGAGACACAATGACCACTAAAACAAAGAAGATTATAGCGAGAGAAGGGTTAATGCTTATCTGTTTTATTGCCCCACTAGCAATTTATGCACTAATTTACTTTTTCTTTCTTCATGATTCATACTACGCAGATGGGATTTATGGCACGCTACAAGCTTTAGTATTATTTGGATACCCACTGTATCTACTTATCCGATTCATTATCTGGGCAATTAAAACCTTGAGGAATAAATAAGGAGACTATATGAAAAAGTTAATCTGTCTTTTAGTGGTGTTTTCTCTTGTTGTTAGCACTAGTGGTTGTGCTACTATTTTAAAACCTAAAACAACAGAGATTTCGTTAACTTCGGAACCTACTAATGCCAGGGTGTATATTAATGGAAATCCTATGGGGAGAACGCCCTCCAAGCTAAGAGTAAGTGATAAATACCCCTTAGATGTTCTATTTACTAAAAATGGTTACGAAGGTAAATCCTACCATGTTGGTGTTACTGCTCAGAAAGGATGGTTGCTTATAGGTTTTATGCCTTTTTTTATACCTATGATTGTTGATGCTTTGACAGGTAATTGGAATACTCTTAGAGAAAAAGAAATTCACGGAATACTAGACCTGACAAATATTAATGAATAAGGAGGTTGTATGAAAAAGTTAATCTGTTTGTTAACTCTGGTTATATTAGTTAGTGGTTGTATTATAGCTCATAAAGAAATAACCCCTTTAACAAATAAACAAATGGATGAAATGGAAATATTCTCTTATAGGATAAAACAAATAGAATCTGGCATGTCTCCCCAAGACATTAAAGAAGTTTTAGGCGAACCTGACTTTATTGATAAAGAAACAGATATAAATATAAAAAACCAAGATGTTATTTGGACATTCAAACATCCTATTATAGATAGTGCGAGATTTATAGTAATTTTTAGAGATAACGGTGTCGAACTGTCTACTATTGCTGTAACAGATGTTAATAATATATCTCACTATTTAACAAGAGATGAGTTTTAAGGAGGCTGTATGAAACAAATAGCTTATATTGTTGGAGTTTTAACTGTAATTATGTTTATAGCTACTAAGCACTTCGCTTTAGTTCTTTTCATAATGGTAATGTTTATAATATATAGCTATGATAGAAAGCTTAATGTGATTAAAAAAGAATTATCTTGGATAAGTAAGTGTCTTGTAGATGAAGAAGAGTACAAAACAATTAAAGCAAGAAAACAGTTTTACGACCTAATTTTTTATTCTATAGCGAATGGGAACATAAGAATAGGAATGTCTCTCGATAAAATAAATGCTTACATCAAGGACTCCATTAAGGGATACTCCCAAGATATTCGTGAAGGATTAGAATTTAGAAAATCTATTCATTTCAAAAGCTTTGCTAAAAAAGGTAATATTGTTTTAGACGGTTTTGGAGACAATATTCCTACCCCAAAACTTATACTTAAAATAAGAGAGGGTAAACTTATTGATGCTAAGGGTGACAGTATAGAGTTTATGTATGCAGTTAAAAAATATGCTAATAACCAACTTAGCGTAAGCAATTAAACCAGAAGTAATTGAATAAGGAGGTTGCATGAAGAAAGCTACATTTCTAGTATTAATCTTGTTTTTCGCTACTCAGCTTCCATTAATTTCTCAAGCACTAGATGAAACAGAGTTTGTGGGAGCAAAAGCACAAATGCTTTTTGCTTACTCAGCTTTAGAAAGTGACGCTTTGAAACTAAGTCTTTTATACGAAAAAGCCCAAAAAATGAGTATAAAAGAGCAAGTCGCTATCCTTATGGCAAGAGGTGACCTTGAGCTTGGAATGTTTATAGTAAAAGATGTGCTAGGATTATATACACTACAAGGAGTTCAAGTGTCTACACCACCTGAAGCACAACAACTCTTAATAGATGCTAGTCTGGATGCTAACGAGTTCTTAGATGGATTACTTCAAAGGATAAAATCACGAATGAATGATATTACCAACCAAGAGGCAACCAATATTCTTACTAATAGCTATTCTTTGCTTAACGCATCCATAAAAGCGATTAATGTTCTCAAGAAAGCTATTACAAATTTGTAACAAAACAACACCTGCTCACAACAACCCACTCCAACAGAATATTTCAAACCCTTTATAAAGCTTTTGCTTGTTCTCTTCTAACCAATCTATACCGTGCTCTTCTTTTAAATCATCCAGAACTTTACAATTATGCTTCCAATAGAGGTTTCTTATTCTCTCATCTTTGTAATCTGGCATAGGGTCAGGAAAGTCTTTGAAGAACTCTTTACTATTCATGCTCTCCTCCTTAAATAAAAATCCCATGCTAAACAACATGGGTTTCCCTGAACCAACGCTTTTTAGCACATTTATATAGCGGAGCAATATACTTCAAATCACCGCTAAATTAAATATAACTCATTTATTTAAATTGTCAATTAACACCTACTCCACCAAAAGTCGTAAGCTTAAATTACTACTTGCCACATAATCATCCTTGTGGTTATAATTGGTGTATGCGAAAACAATTAAAATTTATTCTCTGGGCAGTACTTGTGGGCGGTGCCTGTTATTTCCTTATCCCTAAAATTCCAGAACTTAACACTTCTGCAACCATCTCAGTTCTTCTGGGTTTTATAGTGTGGCTCTCACAACTTTACATCACCACAAAGGGCGAGATATCTCCTTCTCAAAATGAAATTTCTTCTCTTAAAAAAGAAAATAGTGCTCTTGACAAAGAACTTTCTCAATTGAAGGAAGAACATGAAAAACTTAACACAAAAATATCTAATTATAGTAACCATAAAAACCTCCTTGATAATTATGAACCCGATACATTACGGGGATTTCTCGTAAATAAGGACGATAAAAACCCTTACTGCATTAAATGCATACATGAAAAAGAAAAGGAAATCGCCTTAACTAAATCTAGTGACTCAACTTGGGAATGTACATTATGTGGAAAATATTATTACGAACCACAGGGTAACCTTCCAAGGCATGCTGACGGTGACACGTCTTATGGAAGTGACTATGATGTATAATTACTCACATTTAGGATTTTAGATAAGCATGAATAAACTACTTAAAATAACTGCTGTTGTAATGATGTTGGTTGTAGGTTTATCTGTGTTGTGGGCTTTAGTTATCTATCCTCCAATAAAAGAAAAAAATAGACTGAAGAAACTAAATGCTTGTTTAGTTATTGCTAATGGTTTGGTTGTTAATTTTTTAGAAGGTGCTAAAACAAATGCCGATTTTACAACGCTTACAAATCTGAGCAACATGAAAAGAAACGATTGCTACAACAAATATCCCATAAGATAACCTCTAGCCACCACTTGCATGGCTTAATCACTTTTACGATTTAAACTACCCCTAAGCTAGGTAATCTATTCTTGTAAGCTACCCTTGGGCTATATCTAGAACCTATGACACTGACCCATATTTCTCTAAATGTAGTTTGTTAAAAAATTCCACCACATCGCTGTCTCTAAAGAACCTCTGTCCCGATAGGTCTATGAATTGTAATCCTTTGTGAATCCAAGAACTAACAGTACGACTTTTTTCTTTACCTTCTTGTAAACCAAATCTTTGGATTAGGTCATATTCAGACAAGATGTCTGGTAATAGCATGATAAATTCTCCTTTAAAATTAATGGTTATTATTCTTGTCAGACATTGCTGGACAATACCAGACAAATATTAACTTTTGTCGGTCAAGGTCGGTTAAAATAAGTATTGATTTTATTAGGGACGAAAATGGGGTTGACGGACAAAATGTCTGAGTAGTGTCTAAGTATGTCTAGGTAATGTCTGTTAAATTTTATTAGAAATAAAGATTAGTAGTATATAGAAGTTTAGCGTTATTGTGCCAAATCGCAATAGTTCTTTAGAATGTCAATTATAGTGGGGAGCATTGCTATTTCCCAATTTGCAGTCCTCGTCTTAATCATGAAATCTTCTGTCGCCCCTGTAAGTACTAAAGGGGAATTATCAAAATCATATGTCTTAGGAAGCTCGTTATCTTTAGTTCGTAGGATTAGTTGTGATAGATGATAGTGGTAGTCCTCTGTATCTACTCCAGTTCGCACAAGCTGTCCATAGCCAGATAATCTTTGGTCGAAAAGCTTTGATATTTCCTTTATGCCCAATGCCTCACTAAATAAATCAGTAAACTTCTGGTTAAATGGGACTAAAATACTTTCTCTACGATTAGCCTCGTTCGTAAAAAGCCAAATGTCAATACGAAAGCACGTATAACATCCAAGTTCAAAGAGAACACCGTCACCAAAAAAGTGTTCACTCATATCAAGCCCAAGTCTTTTGGATTTAGAAGCAATATTACTTTTTGGATGACTTTTACCAAAATTGGACAACCCAAGCATCGCTCCTGCAAAAAGCATCTCGAGCGAAAATTCATTGGAACAACAAAGCTCAGAATTTCGTTTTTCAACCCACTTTCTTACATACGATTTATCCATAGTATTTTTATACTACCACTCTAGTTAGTTTTAGACTAAAGATTATTCTAGGCTTGTTATAGGTCTTTACTTGTTAGATGGACATACCCGTGCGTTTGTTGAGGATATTCTATGATGAATTTCTGATTTTCTAGTTCCCAGATAACAAAAGGTCGTTCTGACGAAACAGGATAGCCACAGAACTCCTTAAATTGCTTTTCAAGTTTTTCTAAATAGAATTGGGCAGTTATTTTGTTCTGAATTATTTGAAAAGTGAATTTTATCAATTTGTTTTCTTTGAACCATAGGTAAGCAGAAGTGCCAAACATTATTTCAGCACCCGTTTTAATGTCTAGATTAGGTTTTATGTTATTTAGCCAATCGTTATATAAGTATTTTAAACTACAATTTTTTGACCACCAAACTATTTCATCTTTTTGAGGCTTGATAAGCGCACGAGCAAAGAATCCGACCTTTTTAAAGTCGTGCTTTTTTAATTCTGTTTCACTTAACTCTTTGCTTAAGGTGACAAGATAATCGTTTATTCTTATATTGAGCTTCATGTTACTTTTATTCTACACCTAACATATCATTAATGATGGCAAATAATAGAAAAATTACCGCACCCCCAACAATCCAAACCACTGAACCCCACGCATTAAACTTTTGTGAAAACTCCCAGGTAACTATAGCAATTATAAGAGCTGAAACTCTTAAGAAATTAATTTTAGTTTTTTTAGCTTGTTTCGCTTTTAGCTGATTTTGATACCCCTCATTAATTTCTTCATCCTTAACACATATATGGCAATAAACAACAGAGATGTCTTTCTCCAAATCCTTGGCTTTTGCTTTCTTGTCTTTTCGAGAGATTTCCCTACCACAAGTATGGCACTTCGGTCTTTCTTTAAAGTCGTATTCGCCTAAACTTTTCAGCATATCTACTTTTCAAACCTTAGAAGCTTCCATCCGTATTCTCTGGCGTAAAGTTTCCTCATGAAAGTTCTGCCACGAGTTTTCCTAGATGAACGCAACCATTTACTCACATCCTTTGACAATCTAATAATCTCTTTTCGGCTTGGATGTTCTGAATGTGTGTCCTTTATTATTTGGTCTATTTCCACATATGTCAATCCTTCACATAGTTTATCAAGGGAGTCTAAGTAGTTTTTCTTGAGTAGATTCCAAAGTTCGTCAACCTTTTCATCTTCATAACTAAGCAATCGTTTATATCTATCACGGACTAATGAGGCTATGTAGAGAACAATAAGACCTATTAGAATAATAAGCCATTGGCGTAACATTTCCATGCTTTTATTTTACATCTAAGCTTGTTAATTTTGAAGCAAAAATTTAATAGAAATTTAGTCTGTCCTCATACATCTACATCCATCCCCCTTGGGGGTGGTTACCTCTTTCTGAGGGGTGGTAATAAGATAAAGGGAAAGAGTTCAATATTCCCAATGAACTCTGTTCCCACTCCCTAATTGGTGTCTACCACAACACCATTGCCTACCAAACAATCAAATGATTATTTAATAAGTTATATTCCTTTAATAGTCCTTTGTTTGTGTTACTCTTCTACTACATTCTTAGAGGGGGGATTATTTGCTCCTTTAATTTGCCTTAATCTATTATTTATCCTGTCCTTATACTCAGATGGTAAATCATCAAGTGAGGTAGTATTAGCATCTATCTTATCCTCTATATCTTTAGGTAACCTATTTACTCCTAGCTTCTGCATAGCCTCTCTCTTGAGGTCTACAGCCTGAAATATAGCCAAAGTAGGTGTCATTCTATTCGTTGCTGCGTTAAAACCTAGCATGTTCCCTAACATTTCAAACCATTGTCTTTTAACATTAGGAGCCTTCTCCGTCATATACCTTTTGTAAATTTCTTTGATATACTTATCTCTGCTCATAAGAGCCTCCTCGCTTAAATCATTCGCTCTTTGCTGAATAGCTTCTTGTATTTCGGCATCTTTGAACAGTCTACTACCTTGTGAATACGCTGTTTTACGGCTATACCCTGCCTTCATTGCACTTTGAGTCATATTGTTCCCATCCAAATAAGCAGCTATAAACTTTATTTTCTTAGCATTTAACATTATTTTTACTCCTTTTACTTCTTTTTAACATCTGCTGTCTTTTACGACTCTCTATCTTTTTTTCCTTTTTGCCCACATGAAAAAACCCCTATTTTGAATTACTTCACACTTTCACACACACTCTACACAAAGGTAAATAATCTATAGTAAATAATAAAATACCTATATGTATAATATAATAATATAACTAATTCAGAACCTCCTTTCCACCAAGGGTTTTTATCAATAATTTCTTCACAAAGGGGTGTGCAATAATTCGGCAATAATTACCTAAAACAACCATTTTTGCCCTGTTGGGGAATTAGTTCACGAATTTCTTCACAGCCAAATGTGAAATAATTATTTTGGATTACAACCCTGCTCTGCGAGTATATTTTGACAGGAAATAAGTAGTCTTGGGTCTGCCTGCGGAAGTCTTTTCACCATTCTTTGACACTATCAAATGCTTCTCGTCTAAGGTTTCAACAATCTCATTAAAGAAGCCTTTTCTAACTCTAAGAAATCTCATAAGTTCACTCTTAGTAGCTCCCTTTTCTCTCTTCTCTTTAAGCTTATTTAGAATCCTATTCTCCATTCTAATCTCCTCTGAGAACGAAATATTAGCCAACAAGTTCTTATAGTAGCCTGTTATCTTCTCCATCACTGAGCTGGCTCTAAGGATAGCATCCTCATCAACAGATAGGTCTATACCGTTTGAACTAAGGTTTTCTATACTATCTACAAGCTCTCTCCTGCTAACAGTGAATAACATAGCTAGTTTAAGTATGTGCGTATGTATCCTTGACCAGTGGGAGTTCATAAGATTCTGGTCAGGGAGTTCTTCATACTTCTTCCATAAGTCCCTATAAATCTCATCCTGTAACTTAACAGCTCCTTCGGTTAATCTTATCTCACCTTGTATGTTGGAGACTGTCCTAAGTCCATCTAATACCTTCTGGTACTTATCCATATCCATCGTAGGTGGAATTGACATCAATCTATCTCTTCCTTTAGATGCAAGAATAGGTAAAAATCTACCAAAAAATCCACCTGTAATATCCATTTCTTTTAACTGCAACCATTCTATAGTTGTAGCTCCAAGAATTGAAAAACATGGTTCACTTATCAACCTATCCTCTACAGGTACATTCTTTAAGTTAACCTTCATGAAGTTAGGATTATCCCAGAGGTTAGTCATCTCTGTTTGAAGTCCTCTACCATATTTTCTATTAAAGTTATCTATAAGGGCTTTAAACTCTCCATAGAAACCAACCTTGTTAGAAGACTCTTTAAATGCCTCATAGAATGCTTCTAATGAAGTTAAGCTTCCTAGGTAGGCTGTGGGGTCTAATTCATATAATAACTTTAGTGCAGGCTTAAGAGCTTCACTCTTTCTTGCTATACCACTTTCTCCGAGGATAAGCACATACAAGTTAGGAAATATATTTCCTGCTCCAAAGGGTAGATATATATTTCTTTTGCATACTGCTGCCAATAACATTAAGCCACTAGCAATATGGAACTGTAAGGGTGCTTCTGATAAAGGAGAGACTAAGTCAATATAATCTCTTAGCACTCCATCAGGGACAAAAGAATCAGAGAGTGGCTGTAAAGTTTCATCTTCAGCCAATTCCTCTTCCGCTTGTATTTTTTTAAACTCAAGCTCTTTGTCTAAGTCCTTATTTAACAAGGTCATCAAAGCCTCCCAGCTAATTGTTCTATTGCCTCTTTAAAGGTACATTCTTTTAATAGTTTCATAAACTCTATACTGTCTCCACCTTTATTGCATCCAAAACAATAAAAGCTATTGTTGGGATAAATAATAAAGGATGGCGTCTTCTCTTGATGGAAAGGACAACAAGCTTGGTGGCGTGTCCCTAATTTTCGTAACTTCTCAAAAGGAAATAGTCCTAGGATAGAAGTTTCTTTAGCTATCTCTTTACCCTTCTCCATTTTGATTGACTTGTTGTTGTAATTGGTATTATTTACCATTAACTTTAATCTTCTCCACTTCACTATCTCTGTAACTGCGTGTTTGTAATCTGCAGGCAAGATAACCTTTAACACTTCCTGCCAAAAGGTTCTTGAAAACTCATCTTTTATTTTCAATATCTTCTTATAGATTATGTTTATAGCCTCTGAGTAACCATCTCTTACCTCTACACTCTCTTTAATCTTTTCTTCTGCCATTTCTTTGAGTTCTTCCGAGAACTCTTTTGCCGCTTCTAGCGTAGATAGCTTTGTTTCTGGATACATTTTAAATCACTCATCCTCCTTTAGGTTATTTTTGAAATTTCTTAGGCATCTAAATTCTCTTTTCGTAAATACCTCTTCAGCCTTCCACAATTTTCTAGTGTAAATGTATACTTCACTCTCCCCTCATACATAACCTTCTTAGGAAATATATGTTTTTTTCTTATGTGATATCTAACTGTCGTAGCGTCTATCTGGAACATCTGGCATATGTCCTTCAAAGAATAAATACAATTACCCATTAATCCTCCTTACTCCTATGAACCATAGGAAATACTCACTAAAATAAATCCCCTCATATATAAGAATAAGATACCCATTTGTCCCTTGTTTTACTCATTTGCTTCCTACTGTCCTTTAAGAGTCCTTTAAGAAACACCCCATATTCAACTACATTCAAAAATATGCATAAACATTCAAATAATAAAAAAAGCGTATCCCCCTGCAAAACAAGGAAATACGCTTGTGATATAAACAAATTCAATACTTTTAAGAGCTGAATAAAACAATGGTGCCGAGGAAGGGAGTTGAACCCCTGACGCAGGGATTTTCAGTCCCTCGCTCTACCAACTGAGCTACCTCGGCAACAATTAAAAATTCTTTATTATCAATGAGTTTTCAAGGTCACTATTTTGCTCTTCTTTCTCTTTAAGCCTCTTGTGACCATCTAGGGACCATTTCTGCCCTAAAACATCTACAGCACGCTTTTTATGAGCAGGTGAAAGATGACTATAGCGTAAAGTCATTCTTATACTTTTATGACCCAACAATTCTCTTACTGTGTTCAAATCAATGCCACTCATTACAAGCTGTGAAGCAAATGAATGACGAGTATCATGAAACCGAAAGTTAATTATACCAGATTTCTTTAACCCCGCAATAAAAGATTTTCTTATGTCTCTAAAAGGCCTACCATCCTTATTACAAAAAATATAAGGACTATCTTTATACTTGTGTTGATTTACAAATGCCCTTTTCACCATATCATTCATAGGTACTTCTCTTCTTTCACCATTCTTAGTATCTAAAAGGTATATAATGCCTCTTCTGAAATCAATATCAGACCATTTAAGACCTAATATCTCGCCTTTTCTCATTCCCGTATTTAAAGCAATAATTACTATCTGTTTGGTATAACCCTTGCAGTTACGAACCAATTTTTCGGCCTCTTCTCTTTCTAAATATCTTAAACGCTGGTTATTCTCTCTAAACAGCTTAACCTTCTTAACAGGATTTTTATCTGCCTTACTCCATTGTATAGCCATTGTAAACATATGTTTAATACAAGCAAGTTCTCTGTTCACTGTAGCAGGGGAAACGTCCTTTATCCTTTTTGCTTTATATTCCTCAATTTGAAGAGGAGTTATCATATGTAAATACTTCTCTCCAAGAAAAGCTTTAAGAGATTTTAATCTAGTAAGATCTTTTTTCCAGTCTTTCTTATTATGTCTCGAATAAAGCTCTATATAATCATTAGCAAAATCCGTAAACTTTATATTCAGTCTGCTCCTCTTATCAAGAAACTTACCTTCGGCAATCTCAACTAATCTTTTGTGTAAAACCTCTTGGGCAAGCTTTTTGTTTGCACCAATACACTCCCTATATCGCTTTCCATAAGCTCTATAGTCAATATACCAATTATCTTTTCTCTTTCTTACCTGACCCATTGCTTAAATTACCTTTTTATCTTTGAATGGTTTACCTTATGAGATAATAATGCTATAAACTAAGCAGCCTAATCCTACTGCCTGGATAAATCTAAAAATGTTTAATGTCAATTTAATTTTTTTTCTACCCCTCTGCTCTTCAAGGGGATTACCAATTAAACTGCCAATAAATTTTATTTTAAATTCCTTATTAAAATAAAAAGGAGGGATAAGTATAGGCAAAGCTACGAGCAGTGTGCCTAATATAGAAAGAATCTCTTTAACCATCTTCCCTCCTTAACTTTCCTTTCTTGCCTTTCTTCCACTGCTCCCAACACCATAAGAGCAAACTACTTACGCTTCGCCTTTCTTCTTTAGCGTCTTTTTCTAACTGTTTCTTCTCTACTTCACTAACTCTTAAAGCAACCATCTTACCCTTTCCCATCTATTTACCTCCTATTGTATAACAATGTATAACATAAGTCAACTCTTTTATTACCGTTAGTATATCAGTATTTGCAATAAGTGACAACTGACTTTTGTTTAATCCATTCATCTATCTCTTCTAAAGAAAACCTAACTAACCTACCAAGCTTTTTAAAAGGGATCTTTCTTTGACTTACCCAAGAATAAATAGTATTCTCTTTGACCGATAAATACTGCGATAACTCTACTATATTTAAAAATCTTTTTTCCATTAGTCTTTATAGTTAACTGAGTGTTACTATTTTTTGCCCACCCGTCTTTTTTCTAATATTCTATCTGCTAATACCCTAAGTCCGTTACTTTTTAATCTTATTCTTTTCAATTCCTCGTCTGTAGAGTCTTCAAAAAGGCTTATCAACCTACCTGTACGCTCTTGCAGTTCTTCTCTCGTAATAGCTGGCATGTTGTAACCGCTTCTTTCCTCTAATTCTTTTAACCGTCCCTTAATATTCATTTTTATTTACCTCCTTGTTAATATTGTTTGTTCAAGTTTCTCAAGCCTTCCCTCAAATTCCTCAAATTCAATAGCTTTTAAAGCATACTCAATTATATCCCTTGAAGCCAGTCGACTTATGCTTTCATTCTTTGATGAAGTAAGCTTAATTAACGCGGAAACAGCTTTCTCTATCGACGTCTTCAACTTATCTAAGGCTTCGCTAACAATCTCCTTACGCTTTTCTTTCAAATAATCCCTAAAGTTTTCATCCTTTAACCACGAATAGTATGTTCCTCGACAAATCTTTGCCTTTCGGCACGCCTCTTCTATTGACGAAGAATTAAAAATGTAAGGTATCGTTAATAATTGCTTGCTTGTTAATTTATTCTTGTTTTCCATAATCTACCCTCCTTAATATGTTAAAAAATGTTAATTTATGGTAATAGTGACATTCCAATGTTTTCAGTTATTTTTTACTTCAAGCCAATAATATATCGAATATGCCTTTTTCAGGCTAAATCATAACGCAAAACATTACACTTTTTAACCTCATTTTTGGTGTCTATGATCATATTCAGATGCTTTTTTAAAAAGTCGCATTTTTTTATTCTCATCTGTCTCTCGAAATAATGGACAATAAACTATAGTCACATCCTCAGATTGTTTACATTCACCTCTACATTTTGCACAGATCTTATTAGTTCCTTTATATGAATCAACAGTCATTTTTAGCTCCTTCTCGTTGTATATATATAAACATATTTATATCTGTTTAGCTTTAGCTTTACTCTTTATCCCTTCCAAGCATTATCTATATTATTATCTTTTATTAATATCAAAGCCAAGCCCCATGCTTGTCAGGTCACCGTTGTGAGAGTAAACAGCACAGAGCGGCGAAAGGTTTTTAGGGGCTCGGCTAACATTAACCAACTTTTTTAACATCATATTTAGTTTGATTTCCTCTTCCAGTTCGTTTAATCCATAGTAAATCTTCCTCGGAAAAATGAGACATTTGTTTGGCAAAGCTTCGAGAGGCTCTATCCCATAACATTTCTTTTTCATTAACCTCAAAGTGATACCTAATAGCTTCTACTGACTTGCCTTTAAAATTAGTAGTGACTTGTTTTGCGGATAGAAATTTAACTGTGGCCTCTTCACCATCTTGCAAATCAAAGAATTGAGATCTTGCCATTACAAAATCATTAAGGATTCTTTTGGTATCTTCCATTTTCCACCACTCCTTTCGCTACATTTTCAATAATTTTTAAATACTCTCTAACGATTTCTGTTTGAAAAAACTGCCCAACACTACGCTTAATTGGATAAACTATGCTCACTTGTAAATCATTACATAATTTTTTAGTAGGATAAACTAAACGATAGGAAACTTCTGAAGAAGGACAAGTATAAATTGCAATATTCCCGAGATAAATAGCCTGATTAACTATACAAGAAGCAAAAGCCACAAGGCCATCCTTAGGTTTAACTGGGATAATTTGGATTTCAGAAACTTCTAACTTATTCATTTCACCTTTTAAAATAAAAAATCCTGTAAGTATTTTCTACCTACAGGATTATTATCCCCTAATTTTAAAACTTTGGGATTACAGCAAGTTGCTACTTACTGTTATTCTTATTTTTTTGATATTCTCTATACCTCTTTTTATATATGTTTTTTTCAGCAGGTCCCATCTCATTAAATCTTTCATCATCTTTAATGTCATCACCCTTACCATCTACAGGCAATGATTCATCAATTAGTAGTTGATGGAAATAAAAATCGCTGTACCTAAACAGATGTTCTCCTTTATGACTATACTTCTTTATCGCTTTTTTAAGCTCGCTCCAAACATTCTTTTTTATAATATCATTCCTCTTAGTATTGCCAAAGACCTCAAGGAACACTCTCTTTTTTCCATTATCTTCACAAACTACTATCCCGCATCTTGATAAGTGCGAAAAAGAAGAAAGACTTTTGTGATTGTATAAGATATAACTACTCATTCCACTAACAAAATTTATAGGTAAATCAAAATCCTCAAGAATTTTTGTAATTCTTTTCTGAAATACAACTTTCTTGCTTTTTACTTTTAATCTCATCTCTCTAAGTTCTTTATTATTATAATAAAGAGAAGATATAAGAACATGTTTTTTATAATTTCTTTTCTTTTCTGATTCAAATACTTTATCGCCTACGCCGATAAATGACTTTATTCCATAAGCGTAAATGCCAAATTCTTCTCTAATTAACTCTACTTGCTTAAAAAACTTGGGATTTTTAAAAAGATATTCGAGCTTTCGTTGGTATTTCTTTTGTAGCTCTTCGATTTTTTTAATATCCACTGGTGAAATATTTGCGATTTCTCTCATTTATTCCTCAAGGTTTTACTTCTTTGGGTTTATATCCTTTATGGAGTATCGTATATGAAGCCCAAGCCACTAAAAAGAGTGCTGCATGAGCTTTACTCTGGCTACCAATTGCAATAAAAAAAATTAAATTCAAAATCCAAAATACAGATACAAAAAGTATCGCACTTTTTTTAGATAAAGATTTCTTAACAAAAACAAATCTGACCAAAACAGGAGGCAAAAGACCTACACCCCAAGTTAATAATGCGGAAAAGATTAAGGTTAACCACCAGTATTCTCCAAAAGCAATCTCGCTCACAGATACTTCTTCATTAAAAGATTCTTTATTCCATTTATCTAAAAGCACAATACTGTTTCCAATTTGGTAAAAAACAGGTAAATATTGTGTAAATAAATCTTCCAATTCTCCTGACTGGGACTCTAGCCCAGCAACGTAACATTGAATCTGTACAATATTTTTGGAATAAATAAACTGATGGTTCACTGTATAACTTAAGAGCTTAATCCCCATTTTTTCCTGTACTTGCGAAAAACTAGTTATTGCTCCTGATTGCCCATCATAGGTCGATGCTTTAGTTTGAATCAACTTTGAATTGGCTGGTGTTAAGTGTTGAAGATTTTCACGGCTAAACATCTCTTTTGCAAGATCTGCAATATCATTATCAGAGAAACGAGAAGCTTCTTTGGGTAAATTCTTTATCAGGATTAGATACATTACGCTCATCAAGTCTTTCCCAGCGGGACGCATAAACTTTTGAACTATATTAGGTCGTTCACCTTCCATAGCCTCCCAAGCATTAGGGTATTCCGTAACCATCTCTATCCCCTTAGCTTTAGGATGTCCCTTTGTAAAGTATTTTTTAGTTGTTCCATTTTGAAAAGACTGTAGCTCGAGTGGAAGCGATTCAGCGAGAACATTGTAACTGAATGTAACACTTAGCAACAACAGTAAGATTAGTTTTTTCATGTACTCCTTATTTCTTCCTCAAGGTTCTAATTGCCCAAACACGAGCAGTACTTTTTGTTATACCAATATACTTAGCTAATTCTTGTATGTTTACGAGTCATTTAGACATTATCTAGTTTTTTATCTATTTAAATCTTACTTATAATTTACCCAATTATCTGCCCGAATATAAGAATGACCTAACAGCCAATTCCTATCATTTGTAATAATAAACTTATCTTTATCATATCCCTCAAATTCTTTACTTTTTTCTCTACATATATCTTGAGCTAATGCATCAAATGTTTCTTTTGCGAGATTAATTAAATGTAAGTAATCCGCTGCAAATTGATATGAAGAATAAACTAAAGATAATTTAAAGCCACTATCGTCTTCTGAAATTATACTATATTTAACATTATTATTTAATCGGAATACTTCTTTTCCTGAACTTCCTATCATAGAACTATAAGTAGCACACCCACTAACTAACATAACCAAAACTAAAAGACAGATTAACTTTTTCATATAGCCTCCTTATTTCTTTTTTGTTTTTTTTCTTTAATCTTTATCCAAGTCGTACTTATAATAAAAGCCGCTATTGCACGAAATAAAAACAGTCTTAACGATAATTCTTTCTCAAACAAATCAAGAGCAAGCGCCACACAGAGTGCTATTAATACTATTGTTTGTATCTGGGGCTCTTTTTTCTTGAGTAGTTTATATGCATAAAATAGTAATAATGAAATAGGTAATATGGTTATGATGCTCCCTAATAACCACCCTATACCTATTGCAACCCAATCTCCACTAATGTACAGTTGCGTATCCATATTATTTCTTATTTCTTCCTCAAAGTTTTAGTTGCCCAGACACTAATCTTCTAACACTTTCTTTATTGGGTCAGTAAAACTTATCTGACACGCTGCAACGATATTGACAATTTCAATAATAAGGAATGCATTCCTCCCTTGCCCTGCTATATCTACAATTTTCTTACCGAATTCCCAAAATAAAGTTCCAGCTAAACTCTCATCCTTTTTGGTCTTCTCTTTATACTGTGCATACTCCACTTCTCTTGTATTACATGAAGTAATGAAATGTTTTGTTTTTAATTTAAAATACTCTCTTCTACAGGACTCTCTTTCTGCAAGATTATCATCAACTTCCCTTGGTGGTTTAGAACTAAGATATACTAAGTGCTCATGCACCCCAGATGTTACGGCATCCATTATCTCATCCCTTTCACTTACTCCAAACAAAACAAAAAGAAGTCTATTAAAATAATGTACATTGAATATTAAAAATTCATTTAGTATATCAGTTATTGTTTCATCGGGGAGTTCTCCTTCCTTAAACCCATCCATTGTAGACACCTGTTTAGTAGACGAGTTAGCCATATGGAAAATAATATTTACTAGCCCTTGAACTTTCTTCTCTTTATTCTTCATTGTCTCTTTCTCAAAGTTTTAATTGCCCAGATAAAGTGTTTAATTATGTTAATTTTCTACCTCTAAATTGCTTAAACCAAGAACGAATTATCATCACTCCCATGATTATTGCAATAATACCAACAATTGGATTTCCGTTATACTTTGGGTCAAACATAGCATCAACCCCACCTAGGATAAATAAAATACCTGAACCCCAAGCAAAGATTATCCAAAAAAGATTTATTAGTCGTTTAGACATTGTTTAATGTCATTTTTGTACAGGTGTCCAACCATATTTTTTTTGTAGGCATCTCTTCATCTCACCTGCAATTATAAGAGGATTACCAGAAAAACCCATATCTGCAGTATATCGTGTTGCTAGCATCTCACATTCGTATTGATCTCGCTCAAAATCTTCGGCAGTTTTTGTAGGATGTTGATATATTGTAGCACAACCACTAACGAGCATAACCAGAGTTAATAAACATATTAACTTTTTCATATAGCCTCCTTATTTTAGAAGAAACGTTCGAACAGCCCTACAACAAGAGCTGCTATGACAAAAAATACTCCTTTAAGGAATTCCCATACATTATCTCCCCAAATATAGTAGACAAGAAACCCAATAAACATAAAATTAAGACTACCCCGAGTAACCATTGAGTTCCTGATAGAGAAAAGTTCATTTTCAAGGTCAAGTATTCTATTCTCAAGTTCTTCCATTTCCTCTTTAAGCTCACTGGTAGTGAGAGGTGTTGAATAATCATCGTAATAAGTATCTTCAGGTTTCATTATTTCTTCCTCAAAGTTCTAATTGCCCAGATATTAGTCTTCCAATGCTTCTTTTATACGGTCAGCGAAAAAAGTATATGATATGCCTAGTTGCTGGGTTTTCATTATAATAGAGAGATCATATTCTTTTCCCATTATATCTGCTATTTTTTTACCGAATTCCCAAAGTAAAGTTCCAGCGAGGCCTTTCCCTTTCTCTGGTTCTTCGTTATAATGTGAATATTCTGCTTCTCGTTCATTATACAAACTAATGAAATTTTTTGCTTTTGAATGGAAATTGTCTGATTGCAGATAGTTACCAAGTATATCTACTGTGAGGTTAGCATCATCCTTGCTCAGGACTTCGGAGCTAGAGCTTATCAAGTGTTTCTGTAATTTAGCCACTACATCATCCATCAGTTCATTCCTTCCGTTTTCTCCAAACTTGTCAAACAAAAGTCTATTAAATTGATGTAAGTTAAATATTATAAATTCATATACAATATCATCCATTATTGAAGATGAAAGTTCTGACGCTTCTTCCATTTCAAGCACATGTTTAATGGCTGCGTCAGTAGCAACTAAAGTAATATTTACTAACCCTTGAGCTTTTTTTTCTTTATTTTTCATTTTTCCTGGAATATACACAGAACAACACCCCACCAACCAAATCAATTATCTTCCAACCACCTACTCCTAAATAAAACTTTGCGAAGGGATTAAAAATTACAGCTATTATTCCTAAAATCCATACCCAATTAGTTTTCTTATCTCCATAGGCTAAATATGCTCCATAAGCACCCACACCACATATAAACCATCTTAGCAGTTGGTAGTATCCATATGGCATAGAAAGAATGCCAATAAATAATGCAATTCCTGCAATTAGAAATATTAGTTTTCTTTTCATACTGTTTATTTTATATTTTATCTATTACTTAAATAATTATAATACTAATCATCTCCTTTTATCAGCCCTCCTACGCCAATCATTGTAAATGCAAAAATTCCTCCACCATAAACGATTAACAATGGAAACCAGTTCCCCCATGCAATAAGTGCATACAATGGTGTTACTGTCAACATTAAGGGTAAAATCATAAACCCTACAACCATACCCCAAAAGCCAGCAACATGCTCAATGATTGCCAGCTCAATGACAAGCCCCCATAAACCAAATGCAGCAATAGCTATATACCCTACAACTGTAAAAAAACCCCCTACTATTTTCCGCATCTACAGCCTCCTTATTTCTTCCTCAAGGTTTTAATTGCCACACTCTACAGGTTCCTGGTGTTATGTCGATATACTTAGCTAGCTCTTGGGTGTCTACGAGTTTAGGCATTACTTACCTAGAAACTGCTCCTTAGAGAGCTTATAGACCACACTATATAGCTTTACTTCAAGAAAAGTTACTTTGATGCCTCCGATTATAAGTGTTTTCTCTTTATTCGTGTCAAATTCAAAGGTAGTCTTATCTTCCGAATCGTTACTGTTTATATTTATTTCATTGTCTATATCTATTTTAACCTTTTGCCCAACTTTATATCTATCCATTGTAGTCTCGCTTGAAGAGCGGTTAACATCTGTAATTTGCAATACTAATTTTTTATCCTCAGTAATTGCTTTAAGCCTTAACTCTGCGAACCCTTTGTCAACCTTACCACCCCACAGGTCTGCTTTACCAAAAACATTTGGAAGGTCACCTGTTTTATTCAGTCTGAACAAGGTACTGCCTATACTTGCAGTTAAAACCGCACCCTCTGGTTGTTGTAATCTACTATGTGTTCTTACTGTTGCACAACCACTAACTAACATAACCAGAGCCAACAAACAGATTAACTTTTTCATATAATCTCCTTATTGTTTTTTAATCTTTTGTAGATACTGCTTGGCATCTGCATCTTGAATTTTCATATAATCTTTTTCAAGTTTTTTTCTTGTCTCCATAATTTTATCAGAATCTTCTATAAATTCGTCCATTTGCTCCATCATTACTTTTGCTTTATCATTAAAGTAATCGTCTTCTAAAGACCTCTCCATTTCCTTATTCCAATCTTTAACATATTCAGTTATATCAGAGTCGGTATAAAAATCTACTACAGCCCATTTTACTGGTGCTTGTTTATGTTCACTCATAAAAAGCTTACCTACGCTCATATCCCAAAAAGTTGCTGTTCCAAAAGGTGCTAATTGTATCGTGTAGGTAAATACCTTGTCAGAAGTGAGTATATCTACAAATCCATAGGTGAGTATTAGGTCTCCAAACTCAGACAACCTTCTTCCCTCATATAACTGTAAATTATATTTCCAAGCTATGCTCCCAATCTCGCCTTTCAACCATTCTGGCTCTATTTGTTTAAATTCTGTATTTCTTATCCTTTCTTTTAACTCCTTTGTTTTAGCCAGACTAACTAAGGAAACTTTATTACCTAGCATAAGATTCACTGCAAAAACCTTACCTACATAAATAGGCTTTTCATCCCTTAATTTTAATAAAGTATCAATAAAAAAAATAAGTACTAAGAAGACAAGAATGCTCAATATTATTTTCTTCACCATACACCACCTTCTTTTAAAACAAAAAGACAACCCCAGCTTGAAAGTTGCCCTATAATTTTAACCTGTTTTGTTTCTTCATCCACATCTTCATGATCTACCCGTCAATATACCCTCTGGAGGGAGATGTTATGTGTTTTATTTATAATATTTTTTAGCTTCACGGATAAAACCTTCCTTATCGTACAAATCTAGATTACCCGCATTATCAATTGCATAAAACTCTCCAAAATCACTTTTTGGGTCTTTAAAACGTCGTTTTTCTCCAGTCTTCGCATTTACCTTAATAAGTTCGTGGCGTCCTGAACTGCCGTCTTGAAACTTACTTATCAGGAAGAACGTTTTCCCTTCTTGCGCAATTGTGATCTCCTGTTCAAATGAACCGACTTTATCAAGCCATTTGCCAATAAGATTTTGCTCTGCCTGGACAGAAACCGTAATCAATAAAATGATTACAACGAAAAATAACGCTTGGAACCAAAATTTCTTCCAACTCATGCAATTCACCCCCATTTTACATTTCATTTGTTATTATTATCTTCTTCTTAACCTTATTTTTATTCACATAACAATTGACATACTGATCCCACTTGGCACTATTATACCACTCTGGCTATTTTGAAGCAAAAGTATGTCTCAAATCATGAAACCTAAAGCTAGATATACCTGGCCTATCAAGGACTGTCTTAAAAGCCCTTTTAATATCCACAAAAGTCTTTCTTGTTTCTTGTTCATGCTCCCTCCTTATTTCTTCCTCAAGGTTCTAATTGCCCAGATAATGAAACGGTACAATAAATATATTGGGTAAAACAGTAGTGAAAGAAAAAGTAGTTTTGTGTTAACCTTGTGTATTCTCTTTAACCAAATTTTTCTCCGACCACTTTTTATTTCTTCATGATATTTTTTATTGATTATTTCTTGGAGATGGCTCAATTCACTATCCTTGGCGTTAGGGGGAATATTTAGCTCATCTATTCTTTTGTCTATCGTATCCTCAGAGTCTGCAGGCAAAACGAGAGTTGCATTTGTACCTATATCAACCTCGAATAGGTCGGTATCCCCAAGTAAATTGAGTTGACCAGCGATATAATACATTGTATATAGCGTGCTTACAAAAAGGATTACTATGGTGATTAATATCAACCCTTCCCTTGCGATAATTTTCTTTGTTTGTGATGTCATCTAGCTATCCTTTTTCTTTTATATAACAATACTCCAAAGACTAACAAGAAAACACCAATTGTTATGACAACTCGTGTATTATGTGTGTAAAAATATCTATAAGCGTGAACTGTTTTGGATGCGCTTCTCAAAAATTCAAAAGGTCCTTCTCCTAGTGGTGAAAAATCAAGAACACCATACACTACTATGCAGGACCCTATTAGAATAAAAACCCAATCAATCCTTTGTTTTATGGCTTTAATAATTTTCTTCATCGTTATGTTCTTTTTATTCTCTGCTAAAATCAGCCCTCTTCAAGCACCTCTTATCAGCTGCAACAAGCCCAATTCCATTTCTATTCCATAAAAATTTATAGGCAATAGGACAATCATTCTCAATCCATTTGCCTCCTTCCTCACCCCACTCGAACCATCTGCCACTTGCCTTTATCATAGAAAAATACACTTTGCTATCTTCTTTCTCAACAATCATGCTTCCATGCATAAACCCTGCATAGCCCTCTTCTAAATCGTAATCCTCGTTCTCAATATCTCGTATTAGTTTTCTCATTGGCAATTTTATTTCATTATAAATATCTCTAAATTTTCCTTCTTCTTCCGTGTAAATTGCCACTATATCAAAAAATCTCCCAGAACCAACCCTAAGGGTTTTTATATATTCACCATCACCATCATTGTTAATGTCTACTTTGAATATCTTTAAATCCCCGCTTACTCCATCACACCAAAACATCCCATTACTAATAATATTTTCAACTTTATCAAATTCTCTTTTCCCTTTCTCATCCCAATACCATTCTGAAATATTAATGCCCTGTTGGTTTAACTCATCTATAAAGGACTGAACCTCTTCTTTTGTGGAAAGAGGGTATATGATTTCTGCATAAGCTGGAGCCAAAAAGAATGTAAATAATATTAAAATTAGTAGGGGTTTCATTTCTTCCCTATGGTTTCAATTTCCTTAGTATTAATCAGGGACGAAGTCTTGTAATACCTACTCTGTTTTTTATTAAATCTCCACACATGATCGCTTATAGGCATACCCTCATCATCATAAACAAAATCCCTCTCACTATCTGTATTAACAAATTCTAACACACCATCATCATTAAAATCTGCAAAATAAAAGACTTCCCCACCACCTTCTATGGCCTCATATTCAGTTACAGAATCTTGATTGATAGATAATACTCTCACAACAAAAGGCGGATTATTGCCTCCAAAAGGTCTTTCCATGATTACTAAATTAGAAATGCCGTCACCGGTAATATCATCAAACGGAAAAATATTTTTGTGTAACGGCCTGGGAGTTAAGTCGTCGTAGATTGATATTACCCACAACATATCATAAGAAGCATGACAAAAGTTGGTAAATTTGTCTACATATTTGGGAGTAATTTCACCTATAACCTTATCCTTGCGTAACAAAGTAAGCCGATTCCATTCTTTTTCTTGCCTTACAATCCGGTATTCCGTATCTTTACCAAAAAATTGCTTTATGTCGTCAGCATAAGAAGGGACTATAAAAACTAAAGCTATTAAAATTAGTAGGGGTTTCATGTTTAGCATTTAATTCTCAGTAAAATTCTCCAGGTAAACTAGACGTCCACCCTCTTCCAATCTAGTTAATAATCCATGCTCACAACTTCTATAAGAAGCTCCTTTAATAAAATAAGTTACAAACACTAATACATCTTCAACAGTGTCATTATCAAAATCTCCCCAAGCCTGTAATGTAATGTATATATCATTACCACTGTCTATGTCAATTTGCTGGCTTTCTATATGTATTTGATGTTCATCCCTTATTTCAAAAGTAGCTGTAGGGTCATATTCTTTCCAAGTTTTACCCTGTTTGATGGCTTCTTCCGCTTTTTCTATTTCCTCACCGTAATTAATTAAATCTAATATAGGTGGTAAGCTCTCTAATGGGTTATCTGTGAGATTAAAGTCCTTTATATAACTTTTTTTAGATGATTTAGCTTTTTTGATAAGCTCAAGTGAAGTGCAATTCTCTACAAACCTAAATTGATATAGTATGTCCCAATTAGATGCAGGATAATATCCTTTACGTTGTAAATCTCTGTATTGTCTATAGGTAGTTATTTTATGTTCATCGCCCTCATCATTTATCAATGTAAGCTCGTGTGTTTTTCCGGCGTATTCATCTACATAATTATCTAATATGCTATCTATTTCACCTAGCGAGTTAATCTTTATATTCTTTGTCCATCTAACAGGATAATTGTCCTTCACCCCTTGATTTATTGTCCCAGCATATGTAGGGGTAAGACTAACTAAAACTACGATTAATAAAGAAATCAGTAAGGATCTCATTCAAACTTCTTATTTATTTTGGATTTTTGAGAATATAATTGTCCTACATAATCGATATATCTTCCGTGAGCACTCCTAAAAAATACGTTACGATTTGTTAACTCTAATTCAAGAGGGTTTTTTGATTTAACTCTTACATAAGGATTTAATTCTATAACAACGTCCACACTCCCCCTACCCGATTCTTTCATTTCTTTTATCCGGTTATACAAAGCCTGTTTTTCTGCTACATAATCATATCGTTTAGGATCTTTTGAGTGATCACTATATTCATTATCAACTAGCGTCTGTGCCATTCTAACTATCACGTAGCCAGATTTGTGATATGCGAAGGGGAATTTTTTGACAGGAATAAATATTTCAAATTGACCGTTTTCTTTGAAATTTATACTTTGCTCATCAAGAATTTCATTTCTATAGTTTTTAGCATTCCTTTTTAATCCAAATTCAGCAATAGCCTTAGGATCATTAGGGAGTAACGTATTTTCTGGAGTTAAAGTATATTTAATATGGTAATAAGCCATTCCTTTAGTAGTAGACGTGTAGATTTGGGCATCTTCTGCAAAAGCGAAAAGACAGATTAAAGATAATATTAAAATTGATAAGAGTAAGGGTTTCATTTCTTCTTATCCTTCAAAATGTAGATTAATAACCAACCTAAAATAAAGTCTGCAAATATTACGAATATCTCTTACTATTGCTTAATGATTTTCTCTAATATGTATCTATGCCCCTGATTGTGGTTTGCAGAATCAAGTTTGTAAATTTTTAATTTACTACAGGATGCTCCACAAGACATAACAATACTTAATGTTTTATCTTTTATATTTACTGTTGATATCTCATCAAGAGATATGTATGGTTCGTCATATGTTATTTGATAAAGACTATCGCCTATTACTTCTATATCTTGATCCTCACTAAGGTTATATGCTTTAAATGTAGAATGCCATCTTTGCCCATTAAACATTTCACAAACCATCAGCTCCTCTTTATCATCAAAATCTAAATCATAGAATAAAAAAGGTTCGTCAGTAGCACCCATAAATGTGAATCTACCATCTTTTAATGTAGATTTACTATAATCTAACTTTATGGTTTCATTTGTTATGCCTTTAATATTGTACTCTCCTACAAACTTTCCCTCAGCATTATTTTTCTTTTTAATCTTCAATAATCTATCTATCTTTTCCTCTTTAATCCCAAAATAATTATTAACAACAGTCGAACTCGTTCCATATTTTATATTTGTAAATTGAATTATGGCTGGGCCTATAACATACCCGTTCTGTAAATTATTAGGCCTCCAAATGACCTCAACTCTCATACCATTAATGATATTGTTGTATTTTAAATTAATGATATTATCATTATTGTTCTGCTCTGTCATAGTAGCAGCTTCTGTAAACTTTGATGAAAGACTTAAGTATTCTTTCTCAACATTTTCCAACCACTTTGCGTGTAGCTGATACCAATAAGTATCACGGCTATTATTATGTTGTATAACATACGAAATATGTTTCCAGTCAATATAAAGAACATCTCGCATATATTGAAGTAACTTACCATATTTCACTAAATCCTTATTTGATATGGCAAATAACATGTTATGTATTTTTCGCCCTAATTTTTCTACTCTTGCCAGTAATTCTTCTGCGTTCTCTATGCTATATTCTGTATAGGTATCTGGATTTGGAGAATTAACAATGGTATCTTTAAAGTTTTTATATAACTCTTTTATATCGTCAGTTGTTAACTGTGTGTCCGCTAGGATTTTAATAACATTATCATCTGTCCAATTTAGTAAATCTCGGTGCATATCTTGAATTTCAGTTTCAGCTAAAACGTCGGGTATTTTATCAAACCCTGTCTCGTTCATTTCTGCATAAGAGAATTTTCCTAGAAAAAGTAGGATTGTAAAAATCGTCACTAATAAACTTTTCATCGTTTCTTGTCTCTCAAAGTATATATTAATAATCCTCCGATAATCAAAACTATCAAAGATTTTTGCGTTGTCTTCCTTCTTGCCTCTGATTCTTTTGTCATTTCCTTTAATTTGTTTGTCATTTCCTTCAATTCTTCAGTTACCCTCTGATAACCCTCACTTCTGCTTACAACTCTCCAACGTCTTTCTCTTCGCTTCTCAAACTGTAAAGGTAAAAAAACTATACAAAGCAAAATACCTGTTACCCATAAAGTGATTAATTGTTTTTTATTCACCATTTAAAACCTCTAATGATATATACCCCCAATGTAACAAATAATAAACTTACTAAATTGCCTATTAAAAAAATATTAATTGCAGCTGGAGCCTTATCATCCCCTACTTTCTCTATAGCAATTCCCTTTGGACTCCATTTTCCAGCCATTTTTAATCCCAGCCAAAGAATTATAAAAGTGGGATAACCTATAATAAACGATAACGTAAAAGTGAACCTTTCTAAATATCCCAACAATTTTGTTGGTCGAGAGCATCTCTTAGTTATCTCATATCTATTCCGTAAATAAAAAACTAAATTACGTGTTATGAGATCACCCAATACTAAAGAAACTAACAACCCCTCAATCCATAATATAATTCCTCTACTCATACTCCACCTCCTCCTATAACCCAAAAAAGCAACCCCCTTTATGAGAGTTGCCCTATAATTTTAGCTTGGTTTATATCCATTTTTATAACCACACCTTTGTAGTTAAAATTAATAATACTCTTTTAATAGAAATTAGTCAATATCAGATAAATACAAAAATAGTCCAACAAATTAAATTGCTGGAATTTAGTAAATTTTTATATTCACTGCCTTTATTGATAAAAAGAACAAATTTTCCTACCAATATTTCTTAACAAACTTTTAATAGTTACTAAAAAGGAAAGTTTTATTCGCTTAATAGAAGTATCCGCTACAAATTGATAATTGCATTTAGGACATTTTACAGTTAAATTATGCTTGTTACGTGGTAAACGTAGCTTAATCATATCGTTCCAACATGTCACCATATCAAACATCTCAGGCGCTGGCTTAGGAAAACTTTTGTCCTTTTTGATTATATTTACTATCTTCTTTGTAGTTTTCTCTAAAAACCTTGCTTCTAAAATAACTTCTGCAATATTGTCTTTATTTTTCAATAATCCATGCCTTGAGATTATTGTATTTAGATACGCTAAGCTTGGATTTACGCTATTCCTTCCCAATATTTCCTCTATTCCACAGCAATAACTCATCATTTGTTTGTGATGCTTTTCTAAAAATCTTTCAATTTTAGGTATACCCCCTTTTTGTATATACAAACAGTTCTTTTCAATATGTGATAAAATATGCTGTAAATTTTTAATCTTAGTAGCAAGTTTTTCTGCACTAAAAATAAGGTTTTTTTTGTTATTAATCGCCTTATCAAAATATTGATTATATTCCTCACGACAATTATTAAGGGTTTCTTTTGAATCATGAAGCAATTCGCTTTCTGCCCTCTTTTTTGATAACTTTCGCATAGTACAAATTAGGATATGGATAAAAGCTAGACTTTCTCTGTCAAGATACCCCGTGGTTAATGTTTCTGTTGTAGTATGCTCTCCTTGCCAGTCACTTTCATGTTTAGTATTATGACGTTCACAACCATTCAACATAATCTTTCCCAAACCTAAATAAACTGCAGCCGTATCGGTGAGAATTTCGTTTTTTCTATTATCTGGATATTTTATGCCATTTACTTGTAAGTATTTGTGAGTAATCTCATGTGCTAACGTTGATAATGTTGTTTCTGGATACTTCAATATGCCTTCCGACAACTCAATAAAAACCTCCTGCTGATTTCCTTCAGAAAGCTCTATGTGACCTCCTACTTTATCTTCCTGCTTAGCAATACCAATAATGAAAGTCAAACCAGACAAACCAACAAAAGAAGCAATTTTTTTCGCTGCTTCCTGAATTGAAATAATATCTGCTAGTTTTACTGGAAAAGGGTCAAGAATATGATATTTAATCTTTTCGCCGAGATGAGATTCAAGCACTGACAAGTTTTCAAGGAGTTGTTCGATTGAAGTAGTCATTGTTATTTTTTATCCTTCGAATGTAAATATGCCACTATAGCTACTACTCCAAGCATACTGCTTAAACAAAAAAGCAACCCCCACTATGAGAGTTGCCTATAAATTTAACCTGTTTTGGTTCCTCGTCCACATTTTCATAATCTACTCGTCAATATACCCCTCAAGAAACAAATGTCAATTTAAAACAGTGTAGACTAAAAGGAAAGTATCTATCTCCACACACGGTTATTTTAACACCGACTATGATAGGTGTAAATGACTGGTTTGTTATGAGAAAATCAGCGTATGACAAACATTAATATTAAATTTGGGAAACAATTAAAAGAATTGCGGAAAAAGAAAAAATTGACCCAAGAAAAACTTGCTCAGTTAGCGGATATAAATTACAAGTATATCCAACGTCTCGAAGGGAAAAGCCCTTCGTCTCCTACATTAAATGTTTTAGAAAAACTCGCCAAAACCTTCAACGTTCCCCTGTCAAAATTAGTGGAATTTGAATAATAATTCGCTATTAACAGAAATAAAAGAATAATTGAAGAACTATCTAAGACTATATACGATAATCATGTGGATCGAGGCAAAAATCATAAGTTTTTTTATCAATCTTTAACCAATCGGTCTTATTTATTCCTCTTTTGTTTTTAAAGGTAGGACTTACGAGAAATGCTGATGCTATTTTAATCCATCGCTTCTGCTCTTGGGCAATCTCTCTTATTTCGTCTGCAACTTCACTTAAGTCTTGATCTTGGCTAATAATAATGGCGATGTCATAAACCTTACGAAGAGCGAATCGAACAACATCAAGGGCTATACGCACATCTATTCCTTTTTCGTGACCTACAAGCTTTGTGAAAATTTTACCATCAGGTAGTTTTATGGTCTCATTATGATATCTCAAGCTCCTTTTAAAAACAGCTATTCCTTTATGCTGCATACCAATTAATTTATTAACCCAAAAATTATGCCAAAAGCTATTGTCTTGTAAATCAGGAACACCAGTATAAAAATTTACTTTATCCAGACTCCATCCCTGATTTAAACATATTTTCTCAGCCAATAACTTTACATCATAATTTGGATAAGCATACCCAAAAGCCTCTTTCGCTGAGCGGAATAGATTTTGACCATCAACAAAGACAAATGCTCTTTTTCCAACCGTTTCAATCATTATAAAATAAGATCCATTTTAAATAAATAACCCCGCTCAAGCCCTTTCGGGAATCAAGCGGGGAGCAAATAATACACTACTAAAATACTCTTTCTAGAGATATTGTCAATACTTTTCTTCTATTTCATTTATAACATAAATATTGATCCAAATCCACCCTTTTTGAATAAAGATTTGTGACCATCTGGTGACCAAACTACAGCTAAATACACAAAGCACACAAGATTAATGAGAATAGACAAGATTGGAAAAGTGCTTAATTTTATAGGTAATTTGTGAAAGATATTGATTCTGTTAAGGAAACAAAAAAGGACTGAATTGGATTTTCAGTCCCTCGCTCTACCACCTGAGCTACCTCGGCAAACCACCAATTTTAATTTCAAAAAAACAGTGAAGGCGAATACCGCCTGTTCAATGAGACTTAAACTTTTTAAGCAAAGCGCAAAAAAGTCTTTAGTCGAATTAATCCGCCGAAGCTTTAGCGTAGGCGGAAGCTACCTCGGCAAACCAAATATTTACTACTGTAGAACAACTAGCAAACAGAAGAAATTATAACATAGAAACTAAGGATAACAATATTTTTTTAAGAGGAATTTACTAATATTTAAAGGAGATTTTTACCGTATAACTATTATATTACCAGATTACTGACTATTAAAATCAGCAATTATTTTCTTTGCTTCCTCTACATGCTCTTCTCTAACTCTTATTACTCCTTTACCAATTGTTGGCTGAAATATTGAAAAAACTGAGGTAGCCTGATAATAAAATACATCTACCGGAATATTATTCTCTTTTAGCATTGCCTCTAGTTGTGGACCTTCTAACTCATCAAAAATAGTATAAATATTAATCCATTCTTTATCCAAGTTTTACCTCTCCTATGATTTAATATACCCTTTTTCTCTGCCTTCTAGGCAATCAAAAATTTTTAATGATACAGCTTCAGCCACTGCATAGTTAAGAGAAATAACTTCTACCCGAACCTTATAGCTACCTAATTCTGTAAAAAATATTGCTATTTCTGTTGAGCTACTACACTGAGGCAGAACTTTACCAAAATTAGTAACCACAACAAAACCTTCTTCCTGACTTCCTCGATAAAAAGAAGCTTCCATATCTCTTAGTTCTAAACATATTCTCCTATAACAAGAAGCCAAATCTAAATTAAAGTCCTTAGTATATATCTTACCAGCTTCTCTAAAACGCTCAGTTCCCACTCCAATAAGTCTACTAAATTCTAAAGGCGAGCAACCTATAAAACAAAGTAAAAAAATAAAAAATATTTTCTTCATTTACTCTTTCTCTATCCTCTTAGGTCTTTCTTTTCTATAAACAAGCACAATAATAAATACTATGGTAAAAAAAATGAAATTTATAATACTAAATGTCCTAAAAACTAAATCTTCTGAAATAAAACCCTGAGGAGCCATAAGAACAAAACAAGTCCACACCCCTACTACCCAATGCATACTAATATCTCGAGATGATTTTCTCTTAACTATCCTTACAATCAAAGGTATATTCCAAAAAGGTAAAATTATTGATGCTATCAGCGCTACTTTTTTTATCATTTAATTAATTTATTTTGGTGTCTCTACTTCCTCAATTACAATTGCTCAAGAAAATATCCCCTCTTACTTAACAATGAAATAATTCCTTCCTCTCCAACTAAATGCCCTGCTCCAACAACAACAAAATGAATATCATTAGCATCCAAATAACTTTCTATCTAAGGTAGAAAGCAACAATAGATCTTGCTGAATGGTTTCTATTCCATCAGTCCTTTCTATAATATCACCACTAACACTTTTACTATTCTTTAGACAAACAGTATCAGCAATTGCAGTTAATGCGAAAAAAGAAACTAATAAAAAAGCTAAAAAGAATTTCTTCATAATTTATTTTTATTAACTTTTTTTCTTAATCAAGGATATAACTTCCTCAAGTTGAGCTGATATTTTCTTCAAAATATCCATCTGCTCACGCTGGGAACGATCTTGCTTTTCTTGAATATTTTTTGCCTGAGATGCCATCTTTGATAAATCACCTAATTTACCTAAATCAAACATTAATCCTCCTTATATTGTAATTTTTAAAATAGAAATACTTTCTACAGTTCTCAAATTAATTTAAGATTTTTTAGAAAATGATTTAAGAGCCTTTAGATAACTACTATAATTAGAACTTATTTCTGATAAAGTATCAGATCCAAACTTTTCTAAAAAACTCTCTGTTATTGCAATTGCTGACATATTCTCAGCAATAAAACCACAAGCAGCTACAGCACAAACGTCAGATCGTACAATCGGTGCCTTTGTAGCTTTTTTATTAATTATATTTACTGAATCAAGAGGCTTACCTAATGTAGCGATTGGCTTCATCGCTAACCTTAGCACAATTGGTAGCCCTGTAGATACCCCGCCCTCGATTCCACCAGAATTATTAGTCTTCCTAATAAACCCTTCACCTTCCTTGTAATATATTGGATCATGTGCAGCAGAACCTTTGGCTCTTGCATAATCAAAACCTAAACCTACTTCAACCCCTTTAACTGCTGGAACACTCATTAAATAAGAAGCAAGCCTAGCGTCTAAGCGTTTATCAAACTGCATACAACTACCTAACCCCGGTGGAGCCTTATCTATCCAAAGTTCAATTATCCCTCCTAAACTATCTCCGATAACAGCAGCAACTTCAATTTCCTTAACCATTAATTTTTCTTTACTCTTATCTATGCAATTCAACTTTGACCCCTTAGCTTTACTAATAATATCATCTACACTCTTTGGAACCTTATCAGAAGAAACGCCTCCAACACTTAAAGTAAAACTAGCAATTTTTATTCCAAAATTTAGAAGAAATTGTTTGCATACAGCTCCAGCACAAACTCTAGCTACTGTTTCTCTTGCTGATGATCGCTCAAGTATATTTCTTATATCTGTTTCCTGATACTTCATTGCTCCAGCTAAATCAGCATGTGAAGGTCGCGGAACAGAAAGAACAGGCAAAATATCTTTCTTTTGAGTAAATATCTTATTGTCTTTATTCTTAACTAACATTGCTATCGGACTACCTAAGGTTATTTTATTGCGTAACCCAGAGATAATATTAACCTTATCGCTTTCTATAGACATCCGTTTCCCTCGACCAAAACCAGACATCCTCTTTTTTAATTCTTGATTAATGAATTTCTGATCAATTTCAACCCCTTTAGGAAATCCTTCTAAAACAGTAGTAATATATTCCCCATGGGATTCACCAGCAGTTAAAATTCGCATTTCATCCTCCTATCCCTAAAATAAAACTAAGTATTTTATTTCCCCAAAAAAATGTAATTAATGTTGCTAAAGATAAATACGGCAAATAAGGTATCAAATGTGTTTTTTTAAAAATAACAGCAAAAATAGAATATAATAAAGCTATAAAAGGTGCAATGAAAAATACAAGGACTACTGCTTTTATTCCTAAAAACACACCAACCATTCCCATAAAATCAACATCACCTAAGCCTAAAGATTCTTTTTCTCCTTCAATTGACTCTTGCTTGCGACATTTAAGATAAAAATCAAGACCAATATCGCCAAAAAACTTAAAACCATAAGTAAAGCCAAACCCAAAGAGTAATCCTATAAAAGACTTATAAAAAGGTAAGACTTTTAAATCAAAAACTCCAGATTTTAAAAGTTCTAAGGTTGGCCATAAAGCAAAACCTAGCCCTACAACAATTCCTATAAAACACAAATATATTGGAATCGCATGATAATCAATATCAATAAATGAAACTACTACTAATAGTGAAAAAAGAAATACATACTTTGCTAACTCTATAGTAAGCCCTAACTTTAAATACAAAACTAGAAAAAATATAGCAGTAATAAGCTCTACTAAAGGATACCTTAGGGATATTTTCTCACCACATTTTCTGCAACGACCTTTTAGAAAAAAATAA
>Ga0208902_1000073_pt1 | contig 61419 bp, 54 predicted proteins | sample AntAceMetag02UKH_FD_184767 | JGI IMG/M metagenome (GOLD analysis project Ga0208902, IMG submission 184767) | Saline lake microbial communities from Ace Lake, Antarctica - Antarctic Ace Lake Metagenome 02UKH (SPAdes) (version 2) | ecosystem: Environmental > Aquatic > Non-marine Saline and...
CAACTTATGAATAAAATCCTTTGGTGATTCTACTGCCTGGGCTTCACCGTGGTTTGGATAAGGGGATGTGCCCCGATCGTAATAATTGACCCGCCACATGATTGCCGGTCCGTCCTTGGCAGGTGCTTCACTAATTTTATAATGCGTACCGAAAAGCTGAGCAACCGTTCTTCAAGATCAGACGTTTGCTTCTTCATTTTTCCCATTCATCATTCGATGTTGAACGTTCGATGTTCGATGTTCATCTATTTTCAACCCGTCCGTTTGTGCCTTAAAAAGGATCAGTGGTGTAAATTGTTTTTTTACCCACAGATTCTGTTGAAGAACCAAAAGAATAGGTCCCCAACATTTTTCTGTCTGAGATAGCAGCAGTAATGGTCATTTGTAAGATGAAATTTCCCATTCATCATTCGACATTCATCTTTCAATTCGAAGGGCAGTAGATCTTTTTTCCTCTGAAGGCAGGTGAAAATTCAAGCAGGGCAAGTGTTGCCACAAGCGTATGATGAATCCGGGCATTCAATGTTTCTTTTTCTCCTCCCCAGCTTCCATCAGGGTTCTGCCTTTTTATAAGTCTTTGATATGTCCGGTCTGTTCTTTGATCCGGCTTAATTTGAAGCAGTTTAAAGCAGATGAGTATTTCTGATAAGATGTCAGCGATGTTATCTGAGATCTCGGGATAAGAGGAGAACCGGTTAATTGCCTTATTTAAACCGTTTATCTCGGGCTCGAATTTTTCAGAGTTCAGGTAGTGACCGTAATAGTCCGATTCTGTGAAGACAATATGGGTCAGGGCATAAAGATAGAAAAAATATCCATATCCGGACGGTTTGTCAAGCACCTTTGAGCGGGACCGTATTCTTTTTGTGACGGATGCGTAAAATTCATCTGTGCATGCTCCGAGTTCTCCTAAAAGATAGGCTGCAACCAGTTTCTGGCTGAGTAGCATCTTTTTTGTAAATATGTCATTCCAGTTTGAACTTAAAAGCCCCCTTATTTTTTCAGCATCAGTCATATATTCTTCACCAGCACATTTTCTGCGGAGAAGTTCTTCAACAATTGGCCGCAGTTCAAACCAGTTAAGGTGTTTTTTATTCTTAATATCTATTGATGTATTGATTCTGGCTATAGACTTTTTCTTTTCTTTTATGACCCTTAATATTTTTTTGGCCAGTCTTTTGTCGTTAGTTGTTTTGTATATTTTTTTAAAGTTTGAAAGCGCAGCGTTTGCAGGGATGCTATCTTTTTTGCTTATCAGCCAGTTTACCCCGCGCAGGGCAGCTTCCCGGCCTTCTTTTTTGAGGATCGTTTCCGTATGGACAGTTCCCATTCTTGGGTCAAGTAATTGACAGCCTGAAAGGAGCATAATAAGGATGAAACAGAAGATCGTTTTATTATTCGTCATTAAATATGTCTTAAGGTTAAAGGATGTTTTAATTTTTTCTGATAGATAACGGATGCCCTGTTTAGGGTGTATTTTTATCTTGACAATTAGTCTAACAGCGGGTTTAAAGGTATTCAAGGCTTTTTTACCGTTGCAAGGTATTATGGTTTTTCTTCTTTTATGTTCCCGTAAGTTTTTTAGATGTCGTTCTGACCCAAAAATATTAGGTTGACAATGGTTGTAAAACAAAGGATGTTGTTGACATGTTAACTATATTTAAAAAGACGTCTTCCTATGCCTTATCGTGATTTTAGTGCAAACGAAGCATTGGGCCATTTTATGGGCCGTACCACACGGGCCATGTATAGGATGCTGCAAAATGTTATTTCAAGTGCCGGTTATGATATATCAATCGAGCAGTGGGTAATAATCGCCAACCTTAATCGTAAAAACGGGCAGTTTCAGCAGCAGCTTGCAGATAATACCTACAAAAACAAGACCAGTGTAACCCGAATGATAAATGCCCTTCAAAGAAAGGGCTTTGTTTCCCGAAGGCCAGACACAAAAGATCTCCGTCAAAAGAGAATTTTTCTGACAAAAAAAGGCAGTCAATTGTATGAAAAACTGAGACCCCTGGCAATGAAAGTTCAGGAGCAGGCAACTCTGGACATTAAACCGGATGAAATGGAAGACTTTAAGGATGTACTTTTAAAGATCTATAGAAATATTGAAGGAGGCTAAAAATTTTAGAATATCCATAGGGTTAGTTTTTCGCGCAAGATCTGCCTTGCAGGCGGGGTCGAGCGATATAACCCAGGAAATCTATCTTAAATACCGGAAAGTCCTGCGCAGAGAGCAGGGAGCTTCACAAGTTATAACTAAACTGACCAGTTACATTACCTAAAAGATCCTGAACGTATTGCATGATTTATGCACACAGCAAAAGGAGAAAAATGGTGCCTGTTAATAATTCAGTTAAAGTTCTAGGGGTAAGTCTTTCACCCGGTGTCAGCGAAATCAATTTTTTCAGCTGGTTTTATATTGCTTTCTTTTCCACTCTCATGCTTGCTTTCCTGAATGCTTTTCAGCCGTTCATCCTTACCAGCTTTCTCGGTGTGCCTAAAGCAGATCTGGGTAAATACACGGGAATGATCGTGGTGTTCTCAGAAATTGTCATTATTACCTTTACCCTTATTTACGGCACCCTTTCTGACCGGGTCGGCCGCAGCCGCATCTATGCTTTGGGTTTTGCTCTTGCAGGCACCGGCCTTTTCCTGATTTCCTATACTCGATCGGTGCCTGTCTATATCCTTACCCGTATGCTGTGGGCTACCGGAGCAGCAGCGATCGGTTCCATGCTGGCGACTGTTCTGGCGGACTATCCCCGTGAGGAATCCCGGGGGAAAATGACCGGTATTACCGGTGTGTTTAACGGTATCGGGTCGATCACCAGCGTGGCGGTTCTGGTCCGGCTGCCAAGTATATTGGTTAACGCTGAAGTCACTTCTGATATTGTTAAGGCCGGTCAATATACCCTTTACTTTATTTTTGGTCTCGCGCTGTTTACAGCTGCTGTATCTCTTTTTGCGGTGCGGTCCAACAGGCCTGCCGATAAGACCAGTACCTCCGGGTCTGATCAGCCATTTAAGGGGAAAGTCAGGCTGTTTTTCAGAGACTTAATGACCGGGGCCAAAGCTGCCAAAGATCCCGGGGTGGCATTGTCTTACGGGATTGCTTTTGTGGCGCGTGGGGATCTGGTTGTGGGAGTGACCTTTATTTCGCTGTGGGTCCGTAAGTCTGCATTAACCCTTTCCTTAAGTCCGGGTCAGTCTCTGGCCATCATGGGCGCGGCCATGGGCATTATGCAGGGAACAGTCTTTATCTCCGGGCCTTTGTACGGCATCATGGCGGATAAACTGAAGCGGGTCACTGCTGTATGTATCGGTCTTGCCATGTCAACTGTTGGATTCGGCAGCACATATCTGATCGCGGACCTTGATATTATTGCAAACGGTTCAATATCTCCCCGCATGATTCCAATCCTTATAATGGTGGGTTTAGGTGAAATGGGCGCGCTTATTACCGGGCAGGTGCTGATTGCACAGCAGGCACCCCGCTCAATTCGCGGTTCGGTGATGGGGTTTTTCACCGTGTCGGGAGCAGTGGGGATTGTCATTGCCACTATGGCGGGCGGTTTTCTTTTTGATTACTGGCGCTCAGCCGGACCCTTTCTTTTTTTCAGTATGGTTAACGGGATACTGCTGGTCTGTGCACTGGCCTTGAGAAATAGGGTGAAACCGCCAGTCGAGAACCTTGAGGAGGCAGAAGACTGAGAATGTAAATCTCAAAAAAGAAGGAGGGGCAAAGTATGAGAATTAAATCAGCTGTCATTGGAACAACTTTTATATGTTTGATGCTTTTATGTCTTAGCAGTCCCGCACATGCATCTACTTTTTTTCTGGACGGCAGGCTTGAAATTAGCGGTTTTGTTAAAGAAACCGCATATATCAGGACCGGCATGTCTGATCGTGAGAAGATCTATCACGATTCAAATCTTGATTATCTCCAGACAAGTCTTCTTTTTGAAACTCTTTATACGGTAAAAGATGATTCCGATCTTACCATCCGGCTTTTTGGCGGTGTGAAATGGTGGTGGCAGAAAGCGCATTATTTTGACCAGGATTATCGCAGAAGTATCCCTCACCGTGACCGCAAGGACTGGACACATCCCCGCAGTTTCAATGAAGATATTTTAACCGAGGCATATGTAGACATAATAAAGGGTCCCTGGGAGGTGCGAATAGGGAAGCAGATTTGCATTTGGGGCCAGCTTAACATGAGCCGTGTTGCAGACGTGGTCAATCCGTTGGATATCCGCAGAGGATTCCCGGGTGAAAACCCCTGGGAAGATATTAAACAGGGTTTATGGATGATCAGGGTTTTTTATGAATCCGAACTTCCGGGGGATTTGCTGTTTGAGACGATCTTTAATCCCGGTGATTATCAAAACATGGAGATTGTTCTTGAAGGGACCCATAAGGGGACAAAACCTTATGGTGTAAGATGGTTTGATCCTGAAAATCAGAAATTCGGGGTTTATCACTGGCAGAGGGAACAATGGACCCGCGACGCTCCGGGATGGAATCTGAAAGATAACTGGGAGCTGGGGTTCAGGGTCCGCGGTAACACCTTTGGCGTTGACTGGACCCTCCTCTATTGGAACGCCCGGGATGATGTGCCGGTTGCACATCCTGATAAGATAGGTACTTTTACAACACCTTATATATTTTCCGGAATTTTGACATCAATGACCGGAAAATGGGTGTCACCGCCTGACTGGTCCAGAGAGAAAGTCTTCTATTATAAGCGTTATCAGACTATCGGAGGTACCACCCAGGTTTATTCACAGAAACTGTGGGATACGGTGTGGCGCACAGAATGGTTTTATGAGATCAACCGCCCGCTGAATAAAGCGGTTAATGGTGACTCGCGGGAAATTTACGGCTGGACACGCCGTAATATATTCGGGATTGCTGTGCAGTGCAATAAAGCGATTTACATACCATGGTTTACAAAATCTTTTATTGCTGTAGACAGGATGCTTGATGTAAGTCTGACCTATTTCTGGGAAAAAGTCCAAAACCATGACCACGACCTTGTACTTTCAGACAGGGACCACGCATGGACAAACTCATCTACAGACATGCTCGGACTTTTTATGAAGCAGGATATGTTCCATTCGAGGATTATATTTATTTTTAACGGAAGATATTTTCTGCGGACCGGAAAATGGATGGCCATACCCAGCCTCTGTTATGTTATGCCGGGCGACCACTGGCGCTTTGATCTGGGTTATGTTGCTGAAGGCGGCCCAAAACGCCGTTTTGTAAAGAGCTCGGCTACCATGGACAAGGTAACCATACGTTTGCGTTATGTATTTTAAACAGGGGTGAAGGATAAGATGAGTAAGGGTCAGGCTAAAGCTTAATCTGATTATTTGAGCTTTAAACACAACAAAAAGGAGATTTGCCAGATGGGATTACATAATTCTAAATCAGAAATAATAGTGGTTTTTGTCGTACTGATGACTTTTATAATGCCTGCTATTGCAGCAGCTGCAGAGGTCGTTTTTCCTGTTTCTGCCTACGCTCCGGAGGAGCTTGCAGAAGTCCGTCAGTGGGAGAAAACCTGGGCAGGTAAAAAAATAGACAAGACAAATATTGATCAGGTGGCTGAATTTATGCCGGCATCCTATGTTGAAATTTATAAAAACCCCGAGACGTGGGGAGGTCCGCCAGAAGGTAATTATTTTCATATTGTTCCATACACGCAGATTGTTGAAACAAAGGGTATGGTCGCGGCGACAAAAAAATATTCACCCCTGGTCAAGACAGATCCCGAAGGAAAAATAATCAACTATGCTGAAATAGCTGGATTTCCCTTCCCTGAGCCGAAAACCGGACTTGAAATAGCTTATAATATGGAATGTCAGACACGCGGTGATACCTATCATATGAACTGGAAAGGCGGGGTTGTTGACCCAAGAAAAAGAAGCGAGCGAAATTCCGATCAGGTATTCAAGGAGATGTTTTTTATTCACAGGGTTGATGTGGAACCGATGCCGGCCATTTTAAAAAATCCAAAAGGGTATCATAAGGGGCAGTTTCTCCACTTTAATAAGCCTGCCGAGATGCATAACAGCCGCTTGATCGTGATGAAGTTCATAGATGAGACAAAGGAATATTCCTCTTACCTCTATTATTCAGAGTTCAGGCGTATCAGACGCCTGTCACAGGCAGAACGCACCAATGCCATAGACGGTCAGGATCAGATATATGATGACGGAAACATGTTTGACGGCTATCTTTCCCGTAACAACTTTAAATTTACAGGTAAGAAAGAACTTCTCCTTGCAAGGCATCAGGACGTAAAAGATATAAAACATATTTTTGGGGAGGCTCTCTCAAGCGGTTATACCTTTGAGCGCTGCAACACGTATGTGGTGGAGGTGGTGAATAATAATCCAAACTATATCTACAGTAAAAGGATCTGGTATATTGACCCTGAAACCTACATGATTCACTGGCAGGAGATGTATGATCAGGTCGGGCAATACTGGAAGTGCTTTAACCAGCCCACAAATAATATTAAAAATGCAAATGGTGAAATGAAAAATTTTATGGCAGCCTACATTATGCAGGATATGCAAAGGAAACATTCAGGACAGACCAAAGTAACCGTAAAGGGATTAAGTTACAAAATGAGCCCAAAACAATTTTCGCTGACGAATCTGCAAAGGACCTACTAAACGATAAATAAAGAATGAATGTCGAACACCCGTCCTCCGCAGTAGCTAAAGCTATGGAAGGTGGATCGAACGTTCAACATCGAATGATGAATGGAAAAAAAGATGACAAAACAAATAGGAAAAATCATTCAATTCATAAGATTGGTTTTTCATTCGACGTTGGAATTTCGATGTTCAACGTTGGACGTTCATTTTTAAATAATTTATAACCTGTAGAATTAAACCAAAGAGGTAGAAATGAGTAAAACAGTACTTAACGCTACCTGCGGGTGGACCGGCAGTTTTTTAAGGATTGATCTTTCATCAGGAAAAGCACACAGGACCGGCAGTCTTGACTATTCCGAAAATTTTATCGGGGGCCGGCTGCTTGCTTCCCGAATATACTGGGATGAAGTCTCTCCGGCTGTGGGTGCTCTTGACCCGGATAATCTCCTGATGATCCTGCCGGGACCTTTAGCAGGGACTGCAGCTACATCATGTTCACGCTGGGTCATGAGCGCCAAGTCTCCCTTTTCCTATCCAGATCAATTTGGTTTTGGCAATGGCGGCGGTTTTCTAGGAGCTGCTATTAAACATGCCGGTTATGACGGTATTCTTATTAATGGCCGGGCAGGGGCTTTGAGTTATGTTTTTATTGAAAATGATAAGGTGGAGATCCATGATGGCGCCGGGCTTGGGGGGCTTGCGTCGGATGAGACCATTGCAAAACTGAGAGAGCGCCATGGCGACGGAGCCCGTGTTGTCTGTATCGGGCCTGCCGGTGAGAATAAAGTCCGTTTTGCGGTCGCAAATACAGATCAGGGCGGTACCCTGTCAAATGGTATGGGTGCGGTCATGGGATCCAAGAACCTTAAAGCGATTGTCATAAAAGGCAGCAGCAAAGTTCTGGTGGCGGATCCTCAAAAGCTCAAAGAGGTAAATAGCCGGGCCCGCTTTCTGCGGCAGGGGCTTAATGCCAGCCTGTATTCCACCGAGCCCATGATCCAGGGTATTGAGCACATTAGACCTGCTCCCTGTTACGGCTGTCCGGCCGGCTGCATGCGGGCTTACTTTAAGCACACCTCCGGGCGCGAGGAGATCAGAAAGACCTGTGCTGCTGCCTTTGTGTATGTTAACTGGGATAAACTTTACCATGGGGAATCAACAGAGAATCCTTTTCTGGCCACTTCACTTTGTGACCGTATGGGCCTGTGTACCTCTGAATTGAGTAACATTATTCACTGGCTGAACGACTGTTACCAAAAGAAAGTTCTGTCTGAAGGTGAAACAGGTCTGCCCCTTTCAAAAATCGGCAGCCTTGAGTTTATTGAAAAACTGGTTGAAATGATCGTAAAAAGAGGTGGCTTTGGCGAGCTGCTGGCACTGGGTACGCTTCGGGCCTCTATTGAGATGGGGCCGGCTGCCGAAGAGATCGGCCGGTCGCGCCTTATGCCCTCGGGGTATGTCAATGATTCCTATGGTGCCCGGATATTCTTAACCACGGCCCTTCTCTATGCCACCGAGCCCCGAAACCCTATCGTACAGTTGCATGAGATTAACTTTACACTGCTCAGGTGGGTGCTTTGGCATACAACTGCGGGTGCTATGTCTCCCATCAGCACTGATGATCTGCGTGCTATCGCCCGGAGGGCATGGGGCAGTGAGGAGGCGGCTGATTTTTCAACCTATGAAGGCAAGGCTATGGCTGCCTTTATGATTCAGAATCGCCAGCATGCTAAGGAAAGTATGGTGGCCTGTGATCGTTATTATCCCATGCTGGGAACCAGTGAGGAGGATGATCATCTGGGAGACCCAGCGCTGGTTCCAGGGATGTTTGAGGCCGTAACCGGAAGGGCGATGAGCGAGGAGGATTATTATAAGGTCGGTCAGCGCAGTGTCAATCTTCAGCGCGCAATTATGGCCAGGGAGGGAAGGGCCGGCCGACAGGATGACAGCCTGGCAGAGTATAACTTCTCGGTGCCGGCGGAGACCTGTGAGGGGGTGTTTGGTTTATTCAATCCCGATCTTGAGCTGCCCGGCAGCGGAGATGATATCGTGGTGCGCAGGGGTGCGACTCTGGACCGGAATGCCTTTGAGGTCATGAAGGATGACTATTACGGTTTTCGGGGATGGGATGTTGCGTCCGGGTTGCAGAAGGAAAAAGAGCTAAGCGAACTTAATCTTGATTTTGTATGCAAAGATCTTAAAGCGATGGGTTCTCTGGCTGAAACATAAATTTATTATAACAGGAGGGTGCCTCATGGAGCATGCAATCGAGATACAATTTAAAGGAGAGGGTCAGGCTGTTTTTGAAAAAATAATTGCTATCTGGCCGCCGATTATCAGACAGCGCAGGAAAGAAAAGATATTGCTGATTCTTTCCCTGCTTATGCAGGCTCGCAAAGTAAAAAAAGCAGACAGTGATCTCGTTATTGAAGCAACCCGACTGGTTGTACCGAAGTCCTATGACCCTCTTTTCCATATGATAGAGGATATGGAAAAATTTAAAAAAAAGATGCTTGATCCATTCCAGGACAAAGCGGCATACGACCGGATAGCGGTGCAGGTCAGGCGCTGGAAAAAAGCGGTCAGGAAAAAAAGCAAAGCTTCTGAAACACAAAAAAAAGTTATAGCATTTTGTGCAAGCCCGCGCCGGAACGGCAATACGGATTTGCTGATCGAGGAGGCCCTTAAAGGTGCCTGTGATGCCGGTGCAAAGATTGAAAAGGTCATGCTGCAAAAAATAAAAATGGATCATTGTATCGGATGTAGAAAATGCAAAGAGCCTGACTATGATGATATATGTGTGATTAAAGATGAGATGGCCGGGATTTATCAAAAAATTATTAATGCTGATGCTATTATTATCGGATTTCCGATTTATACCGGCAGGGAATGTGCCCAGCTCTGCACTTTTCTAGACCGATGGGACGGTTATGAACGTTATATGCTTAAGTCATGTCTTGAGCCCGGCAGGGTTGCCATGGTGATCGGTACCTGGGGATATCCATATATCAATACCTATGACCATGTGATTGAATCTGTTATTTCAACCCTAAACCTGCATAAGGTTGAGACAGTTGAGGCACTCTCTGCCTGCGGGTTTGAAGGTATTCTTCACGGTCTGAATGAAAAGCGCAGAGGGGTTATTTTAAACCATCCAAAACAGCTGAAAAAAGCCTATGCCGCAGGCAGGGCATTGGTAGCGTAGGAGAAAGTTATGAGTAAAAACAAAGAGTATGCAAAGCGCTTAAAAGAAATGGAGGGCTATGAGCGAAAGATCATTGCCTTTAAACTCTGTGATGAGGTCCCGAAAAATGTTGAATTTTATGGCGATGATTTTTCCTTCTACTGCGCAATTGTGGCTGAGATCTGGGAGGAGGGGCGAAAGCCGTTTTATATTACCAATAAAAATATTATGTGCGGAGGCGGTATACACAGCGGCCTTGGAACCCGGCCTTTGTCAAAGGAGGAGTTTGGTATGGCTTTGTCCCAGGTCACCGGAAAAGGCGGGGCATATTCAAGCCGGGAAGTTATGCGCAGGGTGAATCAGCAGTCGTTGCATTTTTTTAAGCATCATAAATATCAGATTGTCGGGGCTCTTGAGGATGTGGACAATCCGGATGTGGTGATGGTTGTTGCGGATGCACACAGGATCATGCGGCTGTGTAAGGTCTATACCTGGAAAACAGGAGAACTGACTCACGGGCTGACCGGAACGTCATGGTGCAGTAATTCATTTCCGCTTGTTTACCGAAGCAAGACCATGACCTATAACATGGGTGACCCCCCTTCACGGCGCTTTATGGGGCTTGAGCCGGGAGAGATGTACTGCTTTATTCACTGGGACCTGCTGTCCCTGATCGTGGAGAATTTTCCTAACATTTCAGAAGGGGATGTGCTTTAGATGCACCTGAATAAATGAGGTTTTTATGGAATATATGATTACAGAAAATTGTATTATCTGCGGAACCTGCTGGGAGATCTGTCCAACAAATTCCATTGTTGAACATGATTGGTATTATAAGATTGTTAACACCTGTGTGGAATGCGGTTCCTGTGCACGCGTGTGTCCTAATGCTGCGATAAGCAAAAAGAAGGCATAGAGCAAAGGGCATAGAGCATAGAGCATAGCAAAATCACTGAAGACTGACAACGATTCTATGCGCTATGCGCTATGCGCTATGCGCTATGCGCTATGCGCTATGCGTCATGTTTTATGCTGCATATGGATTCATAAATTTAGAAAGGGACAATTATGGAAAACACACTATCCGGAGAATCAAAAGGTCAATACGGCTGGAGGGGGAAAATACTCCGAGTCGATCTTTCATCTTCAAAAATATGGGAAGATGATCTTTCAGCGGAGCTGACTGATAACTACATCGGCGGAGCCGGCATCAATGCGCGACTTCTTTATGAGCTTACCTGTGATAATCCAACCATTGACCCTCTGGCTCCAGAGAGCCCGCTTATTTTCGGCTGCGGGGTGACGGTGGGGACCCGGTTTCCGTGTAACTCACGTTTTACCATTACCGCCAAAAGTCCGCTTACGGGAATTTTTGGTGACTCCAATGCCGGAGGCTGGTTCCCGGCACGTATGAAACAGGCAGGATATGATCATATTGTTATACAGGGCTGTGCCGAAAAACCGGTGGTACTTCTGATAGAACAGGGTAAACAGCCCGAGCTGGTGGATGCTGATGACCTGTGGGGGCTGGATACTTATTTAACGGATGAGAAGATTCAGGAAAAGTACGGCAGGTGTGAAAGTGCCCGAATCGGGCCGGCAGGAGAAAACCTTGTTACCTATGCCAATATCTTTTCAGGGACCAAACGCACCAGCTGTAACGGCAGAGCAGGCATGGGATGCGTGATGGGGTCTAAAAAGCTCAAAGCCGTTATTGTGAAAGCGGATGTTAAAGTGCCTGTGGCTGATGAAAAGCGATTTGATGAACTGGTAAAGAGATATCAGGACATCTGGGGTAAGGGTCCTTCAACAGGCGCGCATAAAGAGTATGGTTCCCTGATGCTGATTGCCCAGAATATCGGTCAGACACGAATAAAAAATCAACAGACGCCCATATCTGAGGAACAGAAGGAGCTTTGTGATATCGTGGATATCATGAAAATATATAAAACCGGGCAAACCGCCTGTTACCGCTGTCCAATTGCCTGTACCCAGACATTTCAGGCAAGCGAGGGACCGTATCAGGGGGCGCAAACAGACAAGCTTGAATATGGCCATTGGGTTAACATGGCGCCGCTTCTGGGGTTTTTTGATTTTTCTGCAATGATTCATTTAACAGACCTGAGCAATCGACTGGGGCTGGACTGTATTCAGTTTGGCTGGAATCTTGCCATGCTTATGGAATGTTTCCAGCGGGGAATTATCGGCACAGAAGAAACCGGAGGGTTGGAGCTTATCTGGGGAGATACAGCGGTTATCACAGATCTCATGGAGCAGACCGAAAAACGGCAGGGCTTCGGAGCTCTGTTGGCTTTAAGCATGCCGGATCTCTTATCAAAGCTGCCGCCGGAAGCCGGCGAGTACGGATTCCATACCAAGGGCATGTCCTTTTCCTATAATACGACACAGGCTGTTCCCCTGAGTCTGGCTTCATCAGTGGCAACCCGCGGTGCAGATCACCTGAAAGGACACCCCTTCGTTTCCCTGGTGGGTATTCAGCCTATGCTTGAGCGGGCTTTCGGCAAGGACCTTCCCGACGAGATCCTCGACCATACCAGTCCGGTGGCCAAGGGACGGGTCGTCTGGTGGAGTGAGAATTATAAAACGCTGATGGATTGTCTGGGGATCTGCTTTGTGCCGGTGGTGTCAAGTGATGTATTCGGAGATCCTTATATGATGTTTGAAGAGATGGGCGAAATTTACGAAGCCGCAACCGGCAGGGACCCTTCAACACTTTTTAAGGCTACGGAGCGGATATATCAGCTTGAGAAAAGTTATAATGCCATTCTTGGTATTGATCGAAAAGATGATAACCGGCACGGCACCCGCCGCGGACAGGACGATCCCATTAGTCATCCTGATATGCTTGATGAATACTATCACTATCGCGGCTGTTCCGACGATGGACTGCCTACCCGCAAGCGACTTGAGGAAATTGGTCTGGCTGATGTCGCTGATAATCTTGCCCAAAAGGGGAGGCTTTCAGATCAGGAGCGTCCGGCGATTGAGGCGCTTTTGACAGGAATTACCTAAGGCAAAAGTCTTTATGTTCAGTTGTTTGCTTAAAGGGAAAGATAAACACAAATTGAAAGGAGCAAAGATATGAAGAAATGTTTATCTCTGCAAAAAGGGTTAAAATGTGTTTTTTATTCTTGTATTCTAATCGGTTTAATTTTTGCTGCAATCCTGCCTGCCTGTATATTGGATAAGGAGAAAATTGCCGTTCTGATTACCGGGTGGGGGACGCCTGATGGCTTTTCTGATTCCTACTGGAGGCATATGGCCAAACGGTCACGGTTTGGTGACCGTACAGAATATGAAGACCAGCCCTGTACGGAACATCATTACGGCACCTATCCCTACAGATCGCAGATCGGTCTGGTGCCGTACGGTCTGGTTTATCCTGTTGATGGAAACCCTATTGCTGAAAACATGTATGACAGTTACGGATTATACAGGCTGGGTTTAGATAATGAAACTTATACGGCTGTCTATGATGAAACGGTCACCATAACCAAAACCCAGGTTACTGATCAGGGACTGGTGGTAATGCAAATAAAAGATACCGGGCTAGGTGCAGGAACTCGCTCAACAACAGCAGTTGATCCAAGAGATAATCAAGATCTGCTTTCTGATATTTTCCATATCACCGGGGCTAACGGTCTTAACGATCATCAGGAAATAGGTTATGTCGGTGGACTGCGAAATGTCAGGTTTATGACCGATGACTGGGATAGTCCTGCCGCCATGAATTCATCAACGACCCGGCTTGAGGCTGTTACGAAAGACCTGTTGAACGGACTTTTCGGAGATAAAGTGGATGTGAGGGCAGGTTATTACTGCAAGGTTGAGGGTCTGAGTGAGTATGAAGATGATGTGGCTATTGATTTTGCGGACGAGGGGTTCAGGAATCTTCTGATCGCACGTGAGACCACAGATAATAATAATTATGCCAATAAGATCATGAGCCGGGAGACTATAGAGGCAGGACTTTGCAAGGCTGACAGAGATAACAATTTTAAAGATATAAAACAGGTACGGCAGGTCGGGCGTACGCCGGAATACAACTGGACCGTCATGCAGATGGTTGCTCCTCATTTTGATGAATATAAGGCTGACAGTGTCACAGATGTTGTGGTGATTTATGCAACTTATGGGCTGTCCTGGCCTTCCGGAAATCCTGAGAACGGAATTTTTTCCGTTGTGCACCCTTTTCCCAAAGAGGTTTACCACGAAAATGCGTTTTTTAATTATCTAAGTTTTAAACGCTACTTAATGGCTGAATATGATCAGTCAAACGGCGGTGATTATAACCTTATCTTAAACCATGGCGGCGGCAACTCCAGCGATGTAAGAACTGACAGCTATTATGGTTACACGATGCGGCCAATGCCGATAAAAGAAACAGGAGATGATTTCGGTTATTTTGAAGATGATTTAAAGTTTCTGACCGTCCGGGAACAGATTGAGAAAGCCAAAGCAGAGGGCCGTAAAGAAGTTCTGATTGTGTGGTCGCACTGGTATTATAACAATGTTGACACAATTTTATCCGGCAGGATTTTAAATGACCTGCCTTTTAACAGTCGGGAGGAAGCTGCCAATGGAACATACACCATTGAATGGTGTGAAGATTACACTGAGGACGATACCTATACCCAGAAAACAAAATTATTGGGTACCTTAAATCCCGATGGAAGCTGTGCAGACCCAAACGATACCCATATTCGTCTTACCGAAGCATTTGACCCGGTAATGGATGAATTTGCCATCGGCTATGCGGCTCGGCTCAGAGGCGGCATAGAACGTTTTGGCCAAATGCCGGACCTTCAGATATCGGTTTCTGCCTCAGGTGCCATCACTTATGAAGGCGGCGGCGTTGTTGAAGTGACGTCAGGAGCGCTTAAAGGTGCAAAACTGGAAGTTGCAGCTGATGCCTACCCCAATGAACCTGAAAAATTCGAATTTACCGATCTCTATCAGCCGGAGTCTGCTGGTAAATATGCGAATACAGCTCCGGGCGCCATCAGAGCCTTTAATGACCCGGAGGACCCATTGACCAGCGCCTGGTTTGATTTTACGGGCTATATCGGCACCCAGGATAAGGTGCTGACCTGGAATCAGGATAATGCTACCAGTGGTAAAACTATCCTGCCCGAATTAAGCGGCCGTGTCGGTCCCCGGGTATTGTTCGGTCCTTACAGAACCATTTTTAACAGACCGGCAACAGTTACGCTGCCTTATGATGCATCTCTTGCCGGCAGTAACACTGGATCCATAAAGGCCTATATCTATAATGAAATTACCCACGGCTGGGATCCGGTCTATTCTGTGCCCGGAGGCGAAGCGATTGAAGTTGATACCGTCAATCATACGGCATCATTTAAGGTGCAGGTCCTGGGACTTTTTGTTCTGGGTGTAATGTAACAGGATTGTACTGAAGTTGTTTTTAGACAGAGCGCATATATTGTAATGGTGCTTTTGAACTGACAGTTAAAAGTGGGGCTGCGGATCTGCTTAAGGAGGATTTAATAGGAGAGAGGTCGTTGTTATGGGAGCCTGCCGTACACCCATCGGTAGTTTTCAGGGAACTTTGAAAGATGTGGATGTTAAAGAACTTGGCCGGATCGTTGGTGAAGCCGCACTTAAACGCTCAGGTGCTTCTGCCGCTGATATGGACGAAGTCGTGTGCGGTAATGCGATCCAGACGGGTGCCGGAGGAAATGTGGCCCGTCAGATCCAGGGTGTACTGGGTATCCCCTGGTCGGCACCGGCATGTACCATAAATCAGCTATGTGCTTCTGCCATGCGGGCTTTTGAGATCGGGGCCGCAAACATTATGTGCGGTGCGACAGATAGCTGTCTTGTGATTGGGGTGGAGAATATGACCCTGGCACCTTATTTGATTTTCAGGGCACGCAGCGGTTACCGGATGGGAGCCGGAACCATTGAAGACGCCATGCTCCTTGATGCAATTGTGTGTTCGATTGAGAATTATCATATGGGCGTTACTGCGGAGAATATTGCAGAGCGATTCGGGATCTCAAGGAAGGAGCAGGATGCGCTTGCGGTCTTAAGTCAGCAAAGGGCAGTAAAAGCGATAAACAATGGCAGGTTCAAAGATGAGATCGTTCCGGTTGAGATCAAGGCAAAAAAGGAAAACATTCTTTTCGATACGGATGAACATCCTCGCGGGGGAACAACAGAAGAGACCCTTTTGAAATTAAAACCTGTTTTTAGAGAAAATGGCACCGTAACCGCTGGAAATTCTTCCGGGGTTAATGACGGTGCAGCTGCTGTTGTTTTGATGTCCCGTGAAAAGGCAGAAGTACTGGTGCTTTCTCCCCAGGCAAAAGTTGTTTCAACGGTAAGTGCGGGAGTTGAGCCTGAGGTGATGGGCTTGGGTCCTGCCCGGGCCATACCAAAGGCTTTAAAGATGGCAGGAATTGATTTTGAACAAATAGACTGTTTTGAGCTTAATGAAGCCTTTGCCGCACAGTTTTTGGGTGTGGGCAGAAGCCTTGAAAAAGAGTGCGGGATGGTTCTGGATATGGAAAAGACCAACAGGAACGGGTCCGGCATCTCCCTTGGACATCCGTTAGGCTGTTCAGGCTTGCGTATCATCGTATCTCTTATCCATGAAATGCAGAAAACGGGTGAAAACCTTGGCTGCGCATCCCTGTGTGCCGGAGGAGGGCCGGGTATGGCGGCAATACTTGAAAGTCAGTAAACTGAATCCTGTTTTAAATTAAGTTCTTAAGTAAACTTCAATCTTAAGGTATTGTTATTACATCGATATTCATTATAGCTGCAGGCGAATCAGCTGCAGATTAAAAATATTTAAATTTTATAAAAAAAATGACACTTATCGCAAACCCGGATTAATCCGGGTTCACTTTGAAATCCCTTCTTTTTTATGTTACTGATTTATATATACATTAAGCTTCCTGAAGTATATTGGACGTTATTCATTAAAAGTTAACATGGAGGGAATCGAAGAAAAGACAGATTTATAAACTTAAATTATTATGGAGGGAATATGGAAACTCTGACAGACAAAGCACTTGAATATTTTGCACTTTACGGTGCTAATGTAATTGCCTCACTGCTTATCTTTATCATTGGACGATGGCTGGCGGATTTGATTTCAAAAATAATCGAGAAACTAGTTGTAAAATCGAGCAAGGATGAAACCCTGGCAATGTTTGTTAAGCATATCTCCTATGCGGGTATCCTTATCTTTGTTATCATTGCGGCTATCAGCAAACTGGGTGTGCAGACAGCGTCGCTGATTGCGGTTATCGGTGCTGCCGGACTGGCTATCGGTCTTGCGCTTCAGGGATCGCTTTCAAACTTTGCTGCCGGACTTTTGCTTATAATCTTTAAACCGTTTAAAATCGGTGATCTGGTGGAGATGGGCGGTGCTCTGGGAATTGTCCAGGAGATCCATATCTTTAATTCGGTGTTGAACACCCCGGACAACAGGCGGGTCATTTTGCCGAATGCAAAGATCACGAATGACAATATCATCAATTTAAGTTCTATGGACAGTCGGAGAATTGATCTGGTGTTCGGCATTTCCTACGGTGATGACATGGCTGAAGCCAAAAATGCCCTGCAAAGGGTTGTATCGTCTGATTCCCGCATCCTTAAGGATCCTGAGACAACCATTGCTGTTTCGGAACTGGCAGACAGCAGTGTAAATATTGTCTGCCGCCCCTGGGTGAAGCCGGCTGATTACTGGGGTGTCTATTTTAATCTGGTAGAACAGGGAAAACTGGAGCTTGAAAAGAGCGGGATTACCATTCCATTTCCGCAGCGGGATGTGCATATGTATGAAGAAAAATAGATGTTGATATCTTTATTGAAAAATAATTATCGGGTTTGAAATTTATTAGGAGTACTTAAAGTGTTTACACAAAGTAAAGGAGAATAAGCGTATGAAGACGATAAAGATATTTCTGGTCTTCTGGGCGGTTTGTCTGTTTGTAATTTCAACTGTGCAGGCAGATGAGAATTTAATGACACGGGCACAGGGAATGTTTAAACCCATTCCGGCCTCAGCTCCGGAAATTGCGGATAATCCGGCTATCCCGGAAAAACTAATGCTTGGGAAGATGCTTTATTTTGAGCCGCGGCTGTCAAAAAGTGCTCTCATAAGCTGTAACACCTGTCATAATGTGGGCATGGGCGGGGCTGATTTTCAGGAGACCTCTGTCGGTCACGGCTGGCAGAAAGGCGGGCGAAATGCCCCCACGGTACTAAATGCGGTTTTTAATATTGCCCAGTTCTGGGACGGTCGCGCGCCTGACCTGATGGATCAGGCCAAGGGACCGGTACAGGCTTCGGTGAAAATGAGCAATACTCCGGAACAGGTGGTAAAAACACTTAAAAGTATGCCTGAATATGTTGCGCTTTTTAAAAAATCCTTTCCGGTTCAAAAAGATGCGGTGACCTTTGATAACATGGCCAAGGCTATTGAGGTTTATGAGGCAACTTTGATTACCCCGGGAGCTCCCTTTGATATTTATTTGAGCGGTGAGGCAGGGGCCCTGAACCGTGACGAAAAAGAGGGGCTTAAGCTTTTTATGGACAAGGGCTGTTCCGGATGCCACGGCGGAATAAATATGGGTGGTTCCGGTTATTTTCTGTTCGGGGTTGTAGAACGGCCTGCTGATAAAATAACTGCAGGAGACAAGGGCCGCTTTACTTTTACCGGCTCCTCCTCAGATCAGTATGTATTTAAGTCGCCATCGCTTAGAAACATTGCCTTGACCGGTCCCTATTTTCATTCCGGGCGGGTGTGGAAACTTGAGGACGCAGTGAGCATTATGGGGTCTGCGCAGCTGGGAATTACTTTAACTTCGGCAGATGCTAAAAAGATCGAAGCATTCCTGAGGACTACCACGGGTATTCAACCGGAAGTGATTTATCCGATACTGCCGGCGCCCACAAAGGATACGCCTTTGCCAAGGATAGATTAGAGCTTTGGCGTATTTAATTATCGCAGCCTTTTTGGCTTTTTTTTAAAAATCAATCAAAGGAGATAGTTATGTTTGGATGGACAGGTAATATTCTAAAGATAGATCTGACACAAAGCAAAGCTGAGAAAATAAAACTGGACGAATCCCTGTATCATAGCTTTCTCGGCGGCAGGGGCATAAATTCAAAGCTTCTCTATGATTCGGTTACTCACGAGACAGATCCGCTGGGTCCTGAAAACAGAATCATATTCGGAAGCGGGCCTCTGGCCGGTACGCTGGCGCCATCCTGTTCGCGCTGTACGGTTACGGCCAAGTCTCCGCTGACCGGAATTTTGGGGGATGCGAACTTCGGCGGATTTTTTTCGGCGCACATGAAAAAAGCCGGTTATGATCATGTTATGATTTTCGGCAGATCGGAAAAACCGGTTTGTGTTGTGATCACAAATGACGATGTGCTTTTTAAAGATGCGTCCCATCTGTGGGGAAAGTCTATTCCTGAAACCGAAGATGCTCTGCACAATGAGATTGGCTCTGAATTTCAGAATGCAGAGATCGGTCCTGCAGGAGAAAATCGGGTGTTTACGGCTTGTGTGGCGCACAAGTACAATGTTGCGGGAAGGACCGGGATGGGCGCGGTCATGGGATCAAAGAATCTGAAGGCGGTTTCTGTGTTCGGGAAGGGTAAGGTTCCGGTTGCGGATCCGGAACGGTTTGATCAGGAACGAAAAAAATGGCAGCAGAAGATAAAAGATAATCCGTTCTGTAAGTTTTTTGGTGAGTTCGGTTCTGCCGGGCCTCTGGACCGTGAGGATGATGCCGGAATACTGGCTGTAAAAAACTTTTCTCAGACCAGCGGATTTGAAGGTGTCGAAAAGGTAAGTGCCGGAAACCTAAAAAAGTATTTTACTCAATCCCATTCCTGTTTTGCCTGTCCGGTTCATTGTATCCAGAGCTTTGAAGTGACGGATGGTCCCTACAAGGGAACAAAGGGTACCAAGATGCCCGAAGGATGTAATTCTCCCTGCGGTCCGAGCTGCGGTAATACGGATCCGGGCTCGTTGTTTAAGCTGAACAATCTTGCAAATGAATACGGGATCGATATTCTGGATTTCGGGCTTTTGATGTCCATTGCTATGGACTGGTATGAAAACGGGGTAATCACGGATAAGGATACCGGTAATATTCCGCTGAACTGGGGGAATCATGAATCAATGGTGGTCATGCTTAAAAAGATCGCTATGCGTGAAGGAATCGGCAATATTCTGGCTGACGGCGCGGTTAAGGCTGCACAGTATATCGGCGGGGACGCTGAAAAGTATGTGAGCTCATGCAAGGGTATGGTGTTTGGCGGAGTGGATCCCCGGGTGCTGCGGGGAAGCGCGCTCTGTTACGCGACGGCTACCCGGGGCTGTGACCATTTACGCGGGGGTCTTTTGTATGAGCTTCCGTCAAAGGAAGGAAAGCCGGCCATGCCGGTTGAGGAGGCCGTTGAAAAATTTGGCACCGCAGATGTGCTGGATCCCGGTTCGTACAACAAGGCCGCTGCCGCAAATTATTCCCAGGATATGTACACCATTTCCGACTGCCTTGAAGTCTGTAAGTTTATTACTTCACACGGTACGGATGCTTTTGGTATTACTCTGCAGGACATGACAGACATGCTTTGTGCGGTAACGGGTCTGGAGCTGGACTTAAACGAAATGCGGACCATTGCAAACCGTGTGTTTACTCTTGAACGGGCTTTCATTATGCGGGAAGGGATTACCAAATCGGATGATTTTCTATCCGGTAAATGGACGCGTACGCCTGTTTCGGGCGGACGCTATGACGGTGCTGATATAGACCGTGAAAAGTGGAAGGACATGCTTGAAACGTATTATGAGACCCGGGGCTGGGACAAAGCCACCGGTATTCCCACCCCGGAGACCCTGAAAAACCTTGGGATTAAAGGGGCCTGTCTGGAAAATTCTCAGCTGCTTCCGACCGGGACCGAGACAATCGTGGTTGTTGATGATGAAGATATTTAATTAATACCGGCAAACGTATATTGGAACGTCTTGGATACACGGTTGTAGGGAAAACGAGTGTTGCTGACGTGCTCGAAGCTTTTTTGCTTGCAAAGGACTCTTTTGATATTGTTATAACAGATAAGAGCATACCGAAGATGACAGGTTTTGAACTGGCAAGTGAAATAAGAAAGATTCGATCAGATATCCCGGCTGTCTTTTCAAAAGGTACTCTGTGAAACAATAACAGTAATGTCTGCCTTAATATATATATTGCTCACATATTTTACGGTAGTGGTGACCATATATTGAGAGGGTGACAGCTAGGGGCACAAGCCTGGGCTTGATGAAAAGGGTCCAGGACATCAGCTTCCAGTAATGAAAACGCTCTTTTCCCCAAACCCCAAGCCAAAAAGCGGACCGAAAGACTGAAAGAAATCGCTGAACATTGATCGGCTGTTTGATCTCAGGTGTTTTCAGTTCTTTCAGTAATGTTTTAACCCGGCAATAGTAGTTTTTTGGAGCATAGATCTGTTTCATGATCGATTGATAACCATCCAGAAGTCTGTCCATGCCCATTTGCGGGATGATGTTGGTTGTTCCGTTTACGTTATCTCCGGAAAAATTATTGATAAGCCGGTTTTCCCCTTTTAGCCGCTCAAAGAGGCGGGTCCCCGGCGGGGCCTGGAGCATGCCGACCATTGCGGTTACGATTCCGCTCTTTTGAATAAAATCGATCTGGCGCTGGAAAATAGAAGGCAGATCACTGTCAAAACCCACAATAAAACCGCCCATGACCTGAAGTCCTGAACGCTGAATGGTCGCGACACTTTCAAGCAGGTCACGGTTTTTGTTCTGGGTTTTATGACATTCCGTGAGACTTTTTTCGTCCGGTGATTCAATACCGATAAAAACAGAATCGAATCCGGCCGTTACCATCATTTTTAGAAGTTCAGGATCATCTGAGAGGTTGATGGACGCTTCGGTGAAAAAAACGCACCCTTTTTTGTTTTTGCGCCATTCGATAAGGGCGGGGAGTAAATATTTTTTCAGGTAGTTTTTGTTTCCGATAAAATTGTCATCCACAAAAAATATACTGCTTCGCCAGCCCGAAGCATAAATACAGTTCAGTTCGGTGATGATTTGCTGAGGTGTTTTTAGACGTGACGTGTGTCCGAATAAAGTTGTCACATTGCAGAATTCACAATTAAACGGACATCCTCTGGAAAACTGGATATTCATGGACGCGTATTTTTTAGTTTTTAAAAGATCCCAGGAAGGAGCCAGCGTATCACAAAGATCGCAGAAACCTGAAGCTCTGTAAACTCTTTTGGCTTGTCCGGTCTGCAAATCCGATAAAAAAGCCGGAAGGGTAAGTTCTGCTTCATCAAGAACCAGATGATCCACCTCTTTGAATTCATCGGGTTCGGAAGTGAAAAGCGGTCCTCCGGCAACTACTTTTAAATTTAATCCTTTGCTGCGGGCAATCACCTGTTCGGCTGATCTGCGCTGAATGGCCATGCCGCCGACAAAAATCATATCAGCCCATAAAAGGTCTTTATCCTTGAGGTTCTTAACGTTCATGTCAACCAGGCGCTTTTCCCATGTTTCGGGCAGCAGTGCCGCAACTGTCAGCAGGCCGAGCGGCGGAAAAGCTGCCTTCTTTCCTATAAAACTTAAGGCGTAGGAAAAAGACCAGAAAGTATTTGGAAATTCGGGGTATATCAGCAAAACTTTCATGGTGTCGGTATCCTTAATTTATTCGCAAGTAAATGAGAGCTTCTCGTGAAAAAAGATGGTCTTTTCCTATGATCAGGCTGAATTGCCCCCTTAATAATGGATATGTTTATTAAAGCAGGAGCTTTTCTATTATTGCCATGTAGATAGGGTACACATGTATATATAGTGCATTTTAAAATTATTTATATAAAAAATAATATTTAAAGATTATGTGAAGAATAAAATAAGTAGATATAAATTGCATTTTAATATCAAGAACACCTGTATTAAAAATATTATCTGTTGAGAGCGGTTTGCACATTTTTTTATATATATGTTATATATTGTATAAGACTTTTATGGGTAGGATGCTGTTCTGAGTGCTGTCACTTATCTTGAATTTCCACCCAGGAATAAACTGCATGACGTTAATCATATAAGCTCTGTACAATAATTCCTTTGCATGTTTTTTGAGGATATTTTATGGGAGCAGCAAAATACATATTGCCAATGCTTTTTTTATTGTTTCCTTTGGCCGCTTCTGGAGATGATCAAATTTTGCGGCTGCTGACTGGGGAGAGGCGGAGAACTGGAAGTGCTGCTGGAAGAGGTTGTTCTGAATAAACATGACCTGCTGATCTATTCAGCTTTGAAACCCGGACCGCATCTGAAAGTATCTGTGAAAGATACGGGATATGGCATTAGTAAAGAAAATCTTGACCGTATATTCGCGCCCTACTTGAACACCAAGGGAAAGGGGGAAGGTACGGGCCTGGGCCTGGCTGTAGTGTACGGGATCGTAAAAGAGTACGGCGGAGAGATCAAGGTATACAGTAAAGTTGGAAAGGGGACAGCGTTTCATGTTTTGTTTCCGCTTATTGAAGATATCATAGAACAGGATGGTTTGGAAAGAGACCAACTGTTGCCGACGGGAACAGAGACGATTATGTTTGTTGATGATGAAGTAACGATTGTTAATCTAAACAAAAAGCTGCTTGAGCGTCTTGGATATAAAGTTGCAGGTTTTACCAGTGCAGAGGAAGCCCTTAGTGTTTTTAAATGGTCAAAAGAGTCCTATGACCTTATTGTTACAGATAAAACGATGCCGAAAATGACCGGTTTGGAGCTGGTACAGAAAATAAAGAAAATTTGTTCGAAAATTCCTGTTATACTTTGTACCGGTTACAAAGATAAGGATGATGAAAAAAAGGCACAAGAGGCGTGCATCAATACAATTATCATGAAACCGGTTAACAAACAGGAAATCGCTGAAACGATTCGGAAGGTGTTGGATCAAAATAAATCCTGAAATATGCCGGATATTGTGTGCCAGAATTTTTTATAGAAGTTTTATATAATGTAAACTGTCTTAATAATTTTAAATAATGAGCCTTAAATTTAATCTAAAAACCAGACTCATCCTTATTTTTACCGGCATGATTGTTATGACCGGCATTATTACCGCTGTTGTCGGTACCCTGCTGATCAATCAGGGCGTTATGGATCAGGTCCAAGACAAAGTCAATAACGATCTGGTTTCTGCCAGAGAGATACTGACGGATCGTCTGATGGAAATCCAGGACACGCTCTACCTGTCCTCCCGGCGTAACTGTATCCGGGGAGAAAACATAGCGGAAGGCAGCGATGCCTTTGGATTACTGACGGAAGGTCTGGAGCAGATGCGGGAAGACCGACATATGGAAATGCTGACCATGACCGACAGTAGTGGCGTTGTGATTTGGCGGGCACATAACCCTGAAATCTTCGGTGATGACCAGAGCCAGGATAAGCTCGTCAGCCGGGTACTGTCGGAACGCCAGCCTGTGGCCGGAGTGGTTGTTGTAGAAGGTGATAGGCTGAAAATCGAAGGACATGAATTTGCGCAGCGGGCGCATATCACTTTCGTTTCCACTCCCAAGGCGGTTCAGCGCCGGGAGAGCGAGGAGACGGCCGGTCTGATGCTAAAGGCGGCTGTGCCGGTTTTGCTTCGCAACGGTGACTTTGTCGGTGTGTTGTATGGCGGGGATTTGCTCAATCGAAACGATCAGCTGGTAGACAAAATAAAAGAGACGGTTTATCGCGGAGAGCGTTACGAGGGCATGGATATGGGCACGGCCACGATCTTCCAGCAGGATGTGCGGATTGCAACAAATGTGATGTCGTATGAAGGCAATCCGGCTGTCGGGACACGGGTTTCCGAAGAGGTCTATGATCAGGTGATCAGCCGGGGCCTGCAGTGGATCGGCAGGGCTTTTGTGGTGAATGCCTGGTTTGTGTCGGCGTATGAGCCTATACGCGATATTGATGACCGGATCGTCGGCATGCTGTATGTTGGTATGCTGGAACAGAAATATGATGATATCCGGAACAGGGCCCTGATGATTTTTTTTGGCATGACTTTCATCGGGATGGTTATTGTTCTGGTTGTTTCCAATCTGTTTGCCGATACAATTGTTTGGCCCATTAAACGGCTGGTTCAGGTCTCCCGGAAAATTTCAGGCGGTGATTTTTCCGTTACACTGACAAAACAGTCGCATGCAGAGATTGGGGAGCTTGAAAAGGCGTTTGACACCATGACTGCCGCGCTGCGGCAGCGTGACGAGGAATTGAAGCGGCAGACGCAAAACCAGTTGATGCGTTCAGAGAAAATGGCTGCTCTGGGACGCCTGGCGGCGGCTATGGCGCATAGTATCCGAAATCCTCTGACATCCATAAAAATGCGTCTTTTTTCACTGGGGCGTAAATTGGATCCGGAAGACACAGCCAAAGAGGATTTGAAAGTTGTGTCTCAGGAAATGGATCATATTGAGTCCATTGTCAGTAATTTTCTTGAGTTTTCCCGACCTCCCAAAATGAAAACGCAGCTTCTTAGTCCGTCTGATATTGTGGATAAGGCCCTGCTGCTGTTGCGTCCGCGTCTTGACGCGCATAGCCTCCAGATGACCCTGCTGCGCGTCAACCGGCTTTTACCGGTAGCGCTTGACCCCGAGCAGCTGCAAGAAGTTTTTGTGAATATTATTTTAAACGGCTGTGAGGCCATGGGGTGGGGTGGGGCGATGACCATCCGGGAATCAGAAGAAATGGATGAACAGCGGGGACCGGTTGCGGTGATCCGCATCCAGGATAGCGGTCCCGGCATTTCTCCAGCAGACTTTCGGGAGGTCTTTAACCCGTTTTTCAGCACCAAGGAGGAGGGCAGTGGCTTGGGGCTCTCGATTGCTGCCCGGATTGTCGAAGAGCATGGCGGCTGGCTGGACCTGGAACCCCATGCAGGTGAAGGAGCGATATTTAAAATTATTCTTCCTGGAAGGCAGGTGGGGAATGGCTAAGATCCTGATCGTGGATGACGACTCGCAGCTGCGTAAAAGTTTTAAAAACCTACTACGCGAAGAGGGGCATGAGGTGCTGAGTGCGGCCAGCGGAGAAGAGGGCTGCGGTGTATTGGAAGGGACCAGCCTGGACCTTGTTGTCATGGACGTTCGGCTTCCCGGTATAAGTGGTCTGGAGGCTTTTCAGCGCATGAGAAAGACTGAACCGAAACTGCCTGTGATTATCATGACCGCTTTCGGGACCACCGACACGGCCATTGAGGCAACCAAGCTGGGAGCTTTCGATTATGTACTGAAGCCGTTTGATATTCCGGAGATGTTTGAGATCATTGATAAGGCGCTGGAAACAGGCCGTTTTATGCGCACCCCGGTTCAAATGGATCCTGTTCAGGATGAGGATGCCGAGGAGGCGATGGTCGGTAAAAGTACGGCCATGCAGGAAGTTTATAAAGCGATTGGCCGGGTAGCGCCTACCGACACTACGGTTCTTGTTCGGGGGGAGTCCGGTACCGGAAAAGAACTGGTGGCCCGTGCGCTGTATCAGTACAGTCAGCGCTGTGAGCGTCCGTTTCTGATAATTAACTGTGTGGCTATTCCGGAAACACTGCTGGAGTCTGAGCTGTTCGGTTATGAAAAGGGTTCCTTTACGGGGGCGACCCGCAGGCGTGTGGGTAAGGTCGAGCAGGCCGTGGGGGGAACCCTTTTTCTTGATGAGATTGGTGATATGCCTATTACGATTCAGGCTAAGATTTTGCGTCTGCTTCAGGAAAAAACCATCGAGCGTCTCGGCGGCGGCGGGCTGATCCAGGCGGATGTGCGCATTGTTGCTGCGACCCACCGGAATCTTGAGGAATGTGTGGCCCAGGGCCTGTTCCGGGAGGACCTGTATTACCGGTTAAATGTGGTGACAATCAACCTGCCGCCTTTACGGGAGCGCCGTGAGGATATTCCCCTGCTGTCACGTTATTTTCTGAAGAAAATGTCTTTAGAAACGGCAATACCGAATCCCGGAATTACCGATGAGGCTCAGGACCTGCTGCGCAGTTTTTCCTGGCCGGGTAATGTTCGTGAAATGGCCAATACCATTCAAAAGGCTTTGCTCTTTAGTCGCGGGGGGCCGGTCGATGCTGATGATATTTCCAGGATTATTCATGCTTCTGAACCTGAACAGGATTTAGTTGATGTCGAGGCCGTTATTAAAGATTGGGTTCGCCAGATGCTGCGGAATCCCGGGGAATCTAATCTGTTTGCCAAATTGAATGACCGCTTTACCGAGATCGTTATCCATGATGTCCTGGAACATACTCAGGGCAACCAGACCCTGGCCGCAAAGCTGCTGGGACTCTCCCGTCCCACCCTCCAGACCAAAATTGAGAAATATGGTTTGTCCATTGCAGCCTCTGTGAGAAAAGATCCTCCGCAGTAGATCAACTTTCCCTGCCTTCAGCCAAATAAATTTACGCGCTGTAAAAATATTTTGCAGTCTGTTTCAGTCCTGCAGGTGAAAAGATTTGTCTAATTTATATTAAACTCGTTGTTTTTATATCAAAAATGCCTTCCTGTAAAGCCCTCGTTCTTGGCACGTCCCTTGCAAAATAAATAAGTAAAGATCAAATGAATTTAATAATACTTATTACTTAAAGAAAAGGAGAATGCCATGTATCAAACAACAACAATGAACGAAAACCTGATTTTTGAAAATGCCCCCACGACAATAAAAATCGAAGCCAAAAAGAAGATCGCTCGCACCCTTGTAATCGTACTCTGCCTGATTGGTCTGGCTGCTGCCGTTTTTACCTATCCGAAGATTCTTCTGATAGGGCTTGCGGGTTTCTGTGTGCTGGCTGCTACGGCGTTAAATGTTGGATTCTTAGTTGCTATGCTGTGGCCCAGACCGAAAAAGTAAGGCTAACAATGATGGGTTGGAATAATGGTGGGGTTGTCCCAAACGAAATAGAGGGAAACCCCTTGCTCCGAATCAAACATCATTTGTAAGTAACGTACGGAATTGGTTTTATGGGTTGAATCTATCCAGAAAACACTATTGCAGGGAGGAGTAAACTATGGAAATTATTTTTATCGCAGCTTTTCTGGTAATAATGATTTATTTAGGTTTATGGAAATTTGTTGTAGCCGCATTTTCTGTGTTGTTAGTTGCTTATTTAATTTCAGAAGCGTACGCAAAAAAGAGAGCTGCAAAAGATCTGCACTGAGAAAAATTTTAGCGCAGGGTTTAATGCCTCAGATAGTCTTTGGTAATCACAACGTGCAGGATAAGGTTAGCAAAGATTAAATGTTGAAAACTGCTGTTTGGTAATGTGATTAAAATTTAAAGACCGCCGCTATACTGGCGGTCTTTTTTTGTGGGAATGCGGTACGAAGTTCTTGATTTTTTTATAAAGTATGGTGGCGGCGGTGGGAGTCAAAACCCTATTCTAGCTTTTAAGCTATTGTAATTACTTTATTATATATGATTATCAGAAATTGACGGAGGGTAAACGGACTGTCAAAGAAAAATATCAGCGCAAATATAAAAACAGAATTTTAATATCTGAAAAGATTCGAATTGAATTTTCAAGCTAGCTTGTGCATGCAATTGATTAAATCAGTTACATCGACAGTGGCAAGGCCGGAAGTGATATCAGACATGGCATATGGAATAACCAGTTCATTATTATGTATGAGTGCACCGCAGGTATATACAACATTGGGAACATACCCTTCGCGCTCTTCTTCATGAGGGACAAGCAGCGGTTCCTCCAGACGGGCGATGATCTTTGCCGGATTGTCAAGATCAAGCAGCATGGCACCAATGCAGTACTGGCGCATGGGACCGACTCCGTGAGTGAGTACGATCCATCCTTCATTGGTTTCCAGGGGTGATCCGCAGTTGCCGATCTGAATGAATTCCCAGGGTCGTTTTGGTTCCTGGATAATTTTGGATTCCTGCCAGAAATGGATATTGTCCGAAAACATGATGTGATTGTTTTCACCGTCCTGGCGCGAGAGCATAATGTAACGACCATTAATTTTACGGGGAAAAAGAGCCATTCCTTTATTTTGAACGGCTTTGCCGTTAAGTGTTATAACATTAAATTTAATAAAATCTTTTGTTTCAATCAGCTGCGGAAGGATTTTAAAGCCATTATAGGCTGTATAGGTCGCATAATAGGTAATCTCGCCATTCTCATTAAAGAACTGTACGAACCGGGCATCTTCAATGCCGCTGCTTTCATTTTCCGAAACAGGAAAGATAACCCGTTCGGATATGAGGTGGTCTGGCCTAAAACTCATCTCATAATTTGAATTGGCAAGCCAGTTCATAATCTCAAAGGTTTCGTTTTGGTGTATCTCGGAAAAAACAGGGGTTTCGTAAAGCGCACTAATTTTTTCTTTTAGTTCATTATACGTGAAATTTCTGGGCAGCTGGTCAAGAATATGAGCGGTTACTTCATTGCAGGCATTCATTTCATTGAGTTTCAGCTGGAACAGATGCCGGTCGTAAACCGAATATAAATGGATATCCGCGGTTTCAACATACTTGCTGACCGGATCGAACAGGAAGGTATTGCTCTGGTCAAGAATGCCGCTGCGAAATACAATCGAAGAAACATGCCCTTCACCGGTCGCGCGAAGACTCATAATGAAACGTAAACAGCCGGTGTCCAAACCTTTTTGATCGGGGTGGAGGACGATTGAGGGATTAAAAAGAGCAGCAGATTCAATGGAATATTCCATGGTAAAATAGGCGCCGATAAGCGTCTTTTTAGTTGGACTGAGAATTGTGTCTCGAGGGATATACTCTATTACTGCATTTAAATTTTTTTCTAAAAGGCTCTTAATGTTTTTGTGCCGCTCGGAAAAATCAAGCATGATTTGTTCGAGAAGATTTTCAGCTTCCGTGTCAGGCAGATCTATGATGCGTTCCATGATTTTTCGTATACGATGAATGCCGTCAGGTACATGAAGGCGGGTTATCACGCGGGAAGAGTCCCCAAGAATCTTTTTCTTTTTTCTTTTTACTTTTGGTTTCAGATTGTTTTTTACGTTCATAGCTTTTGCATATTCATATGAGTTTTGCACCGTTTAAAAAACTACAGCGGCGGCCGAGTTTTTGTTAGACATAACTGTACCAGATCGTCAATCACTGCCGTGCCGGCACACATAACTGTGTCAGCACCGCCCCAATATATTTTTACCGTACCATCCTCCTCCGGAACAGCGCCGCAGGAAAAAACAACATTGGGTACATATCCGCTCACCTCCCAGGGATCCTCCGGCTGAAGGATCCATTCATCTGAAACGCCGATCACTTTGGCCGGATCTTCCAGGTCGTGAAGGGCAGCACCCAGGCGATAGACCGCACCGGCCATGGTTTTAAAAACACCATGATAGATGGAAAGCCAGCCCTTTTCCGTTTTAAATGGCGGTGCGCCGGGACCAATTTTCATTTCATCCCAGTGATAGGGAATAGGTTTTATAATCACTTTTGAGTCACCCCAGTGAACAAGGTCAGGTGAATAGGAAATCCATATTGACCAGGGCGAGATCTCCGAATGGGGCCGGTCCAGACGCACATACCGGTCGTTGAATTTTTCAGGGAAAATAACCACGTTACGAAGATCGGCCTGAGTGATCAGTGCGACGCGCTCAATGCTTTCAAAGTCTTTTGTGCGGGCAAGCGCAATACGAACCCCGTGCCGGGAGTATGCGCTGTAGGTGAGAAGATATTCATCCTTAACCGGGTTTATACGCAGGTCTTCGACACCGAATTCTTCATACTCTCCAAAGATGCTGTCCGTTGCAGGAGTGAGAAATGGGGTTGGGTTAACCTTAAACGAAAAACCATCATTACTGTCAGCCCGGCCGATGATGGATCGCCCGTTTTTAAGATGGGACCTGAAAAGCATGATGTACTGATTATTGTACTTAACAACTCCGGCATTATGAACTGTACCAACATCATATGGCACATTATCCCGGGTGAGGATTGGGTTTTGGGGGTATCTTTTAACTAAGTTATCTGTTGCCGGCATATGTTTTCCGGTAGTAATATTATTAGGTTATAATTGTTTTTAGACTAAACCGGCTAAAATTCAAAGTTCGAAAAGAACGGCCGTATCTCAGAAAATCAGCCGTCCGGCTGTATAAAACCAATTTTCATTCTATCTATGATCGACCGAAATCATCTTCAAGGCGCTCAATATCATCCTCACCAAAATAGTCCCCTGTCTGAACCTCTATGAAAACAACCTTTTCTGAACCGGTGTTTTCTATCCTGTGGAGTGAACATCTGGGTATATTTACCGATTCTCCGGGGTTGAGCTTCAGCATACTGTCATTCAGCGTTACTTCAGCATGACCTTCAAGAAGAAACCAGTGTTCATCCCTTTGCCGGTGCCGCTGAAGGCTCAGGCGTTTTTCAGGGAAAACGACAATTTCTTTGCTTTTGTAGTTATCCGCATCGGCCAGAATTTTATAATAGCCCCATGGCCGATGGTCCTCCTGTTCTGTCTTTTCAAGGGCCTGTTCGTAAACGTCAATATATTTGTCCACCATGCAATCTACTGTGAAATTGTTTTCAACTGTTTTTCGGCAGCATTTTCTGTCAATTTCTTTAATCCGGTCAACTGCATTGACAGCCTCATCAATGTTTGAGACCAGGAACCCGTTTTTGTCATTCTGGATAAGTTCGGGCATGCTGCCGCGGTTGATTGCAATAACCGGGGTACCGCAGGCCATTGATTCAATAACGGAAAGTCCGAAAGGCTCATTAAAATTTATGGGATGAAGCATCGCACTTGCTTTCCCAAGCAGACTGTTGCGCTTGACCGGGTCAGCGCTGCCGAGGTACATAACCCTGTCATTGTCAATAAAAGGTTCGACATGCTTTTTGAAATAATTTTTATCCTGGATAATGCCGGCCATGATAAGTTTTTTATTACAGGCTTTTGCAATTTCGATGGCCTCTTTTGCTCCCTTGTCAGGATGAAAGCGGCCAAAAAACAACAGATAGTCATCCGGGTCAGGCTGGAAATCAAACTGGTTGATGTCAAGGCCATGATGGATGGTCTTGATATAGTCAAGATCCGGAGAGCGGTCGGCATCGCTGATGGAAACATAAAAAACCTTTTTATTGTACTTTTTGAAAACCGGCAGGATTTCGGGTGATGAAAAACCGTGTATGGTGGTTATCACTGGGGTCTTGATAAGGCCGGTGTAGGTCAGGGGCAGAAAGTCAAAATTGTTGTGGATGATGTCAAAGTCGTCTGCCTGTTCAAAGAGTTCCGCAATATGCAGACTCTCCCACACTTTCGGCACGATGTTAGGGTCTTCTTCGTAGCCCTTCGAACATACTGCATTCAGTCTGGCGCTTGTCTGTGAATCTGCGGTTGCAAAAAGGGTCACATCATGGCCCCGTGCTACCAGGCCCTCGGTTATGAGTGAAGCCACGCTTTCCCAGGGGCCGTAGTGTCGCGGCGGTGTGCGCCAGGCAATGGGTGAAAGCATCCCGATTCTCATAGTTATTCCTTTTGTCTAAACGGTGGGTTGTGATGACTGTTTCAAAATCTCATCGGCATAAAGTTTTTGTAAGGTCATCAGTGAGAGCAGCCAGGCGAGTGTCGACTCGGCGCCTTCATTCTGGTTGATGCCGTCAGCCTCCAGACCATCACGGCAGCCCCCGGTCTTGGCGTCATAGAGGGGCATGTTCAGGTCGTTTTGTCCCAGAAACCAGTTAAAACACATAACCGCGTTATCGATCCAGATTTTGTCCCGGGTGATGTTGAAAGCTTCGACACAGGCCTCGATCATGGAATTAGACTCGATGGGCTGCTGGTCGAAACGGGCCCGGAGGCCGTTTTTTTTATACCATCCGTTACTGCCAATGGGTACAAAGTGGCCTTCTTCGGTTTGGAGAGTGAGCAGCCACTTGAGGGATTTGAGTCCCATATCTGTCATATCACTACGCTTCAACCATTGGCCGCACAGCAGCAGGGCATGGGGCAGTTTACCGTTGGCATAGTTTAAGGAGTTTTCCACCCAGGGCCAGTCTTTTTTCGCATTGTTTTTGAACTGATTAAAAAGGTTGTTTGCAAGGAGTTCCCGAATCCTGCGAACTTCGCTGTCGCCTGAGAACTTAGAAAGATAGGCGTGCACGCCCACAATGGCAAAAGCAATAGCGCGGGGGGAAATAAAATGTTCGGCAGCTTTTAGCGCCCGGTTGAAAAGAGTTGTGGTCAATGCCAGTTGTCCGGGATTGTCAAGAACAGCGACAGCCTTGCCAAGGCCCCACAGTGCCCTGCCGTGGGAATCCTCGGATCCCAAATCCTCCATCCACTGGCGCGAAAAGCTCATAAAATTTCGAAAACGGCCGGTTTCATCGTTAAAGGCATACAGAAGAAAGCTGAGATATTGATTGGTGAGAGATTCAAAAAAAATGTTGTCTGTGCCCAGGTATTTATGACCCATGGCAGCAACCATCAGTGCCCGGGCATTATCATCGGTGCAGTAGCCATGCGCGCGGTTAGGGATAGTATGGGTGGCATGCTGCAAAATGCCGGTATCATCGGTCAGGGTTTTCAGGTGATCAAGCTTTAGTTTCGGCAGCTCAAATTTTGTGATGGATTTGATGTTTTCGACGTATGTGTACCGGGGACGGGGATGCCTGGCCCGCTCGGTCCTGACTGCGCTGAAGACCTCGAGATATTTTCGGGCAACTTCTTTCCAGATGGCCTCGCGGCTGAATGTATAGGCTTTTTTGCGGATCATGTGACGGGCGGTGTCGTTATCCAGCAGGTCGATGATCTGTTCGGCCATGGCCTCAGGATTGTCAAATGGAACAATTCTGCCCCGTCCTTCGGCAAGCATCTCGGTCGCATACCAGTAGGGGGTTGAAATGACGGCTTTGCCGGTCCCCATGGCATAGGCCAGGGTTCCGGAAGTGATCTGGGCTTCTTCCGGGTAGGGGGATATGTAAATATCAGCGGTGCCTAGAAATTCACACAGCTCTTTCAGCTCAACAAACCGGTTTTGAAATATGACATGATCGCTGATATTCAGTTTGCGCACGAGCTGCTGCAGGCTGATACGGTATTCTTCTCCCTGGGATTTTAAAACATGCGGATGGGTTGCCCCCAGAATAATACAGGTAACATCCGGATGTTTTTTGATAACTCCCGGAAGCGCATGCAGCATGGTTTCAATGCCTTTATTGGGGGAAAGCAGGCCGAATGTGAGCAGCACCTTCTTGCCTTCCACACCGAACTGATCTTTGTAAAAGTTGGGGTCCATAAACGGCGTATCCGGAATGCCGTGATGAATAAAGGAAATTTTATTGTCCGGAACACCGTAGATCTCTTTAAGAAAACCAACCGCTTTGTGGCTCATGACGATCAATTTGTCGGACAGGGCAGCCAGGGTGCGCATGACTTCAAGATATTCCGGGGCAGGATCTTTCAGAACCGTATGCAGCGTTGTTACCACCGGCATGCGCAGTTCTCCAAGTAGCTTCAGGAGATGGCTGCCGGCCGGGCCGCCGAAAATACCGTATTCATGCTGCACGCAGACAATATCAGCCTGGCTGATATTGAGGAACTCTGAAGCGGTGCTGTAGTCATTCAATATATTCTGGTTGATCTCGAAGCGGACTTTTTCAGGATAGGCATATCCCTCAGGTTGGTCATTCATGGCAACTGTCCAGCAATTTATGTCGGGAGCTTCTGCGGAGATGGCTTGAGTCAGGTCCGTCGTGAAGGTTGCAATGCCGCATTGGCGGGGCACATAGTTTCCGATGATGGCAACCGATCCGATGCCTTCATAATATTGAATAACAGATGGCATAATAACAGACTCCTTTGAAAATTATTTCCACCAGGATGTTTGTTGTAATAACGCAAGAATAGTCCATAGGTTCTTTTTTAGCAATGTATAAAAACCAAGGACTGATCACAATAAACATGGCGGCACTGATAGGATGTTTAGTTTAGAAGATTTTTGGTGGAGGCTGTTGACGGACGTTGCTTTCAGAGAGGTTAACTTCCTAAAGTATATGAAATAGTTTAATAAATATAAAAAGCGGTTTTTGTTCATCATCGTTTATGCAGATAACATACTTATTTTTTGGTGGTTTTGTATAGTTAAGTTTCAACAGGTAGGCGTGTCCGTTGGTGAAGGGATTCATTAAACTTGGGCGTATTGTGAAATCTCTTCCATGTGGGCAATGATTTCTGCTTTGTTAGGGTTGTCGTCATCTACCCTTAATATGAAATCAATGGGTGTTTTGAGGTTTGTTTCATAATAGCATTTTTCGGCGTGTGATAAATTGAACAGTTCTCCAAAGGAGAGGCCGCCGTATTTTTCTAGTGATTCTGTAAGACACTCAATATCTGTTTTTGAGAATATTTTTAATGCTGTTGCTAAAAGTATAGTTCCATTCAATAAATTTTTAACCAAAGGAATGGAGTCTTTTAGTTTGATTTTCTATAGTATTTTTGTAGTTTTGATTTGGCAAACCGTTGTTGCTGTAAAAAGACATACAAGGAGATAAGAAAAGTATTCTAACCATAAGAGGGGTTTCGTGAAAAAAAATATCTTCGCAACATTTATTGTAATATCCCTTTTTACTTCTATTTCTTTTGCGCAAAACATATATTTGCTGGTGGGGTCGGACCTCAGTAACTGTTTGAATAAACTTTATAATTTATCAAAAAAGGCATATGTCCAAACCTTAGCCGGCTCTTTTTGATAGTAAAAAGCTACTTCTAACGGTAGAAATTTTTTACAGGCATAGTCATCTTAGAAATGACTATTGGCAAAAGGGAGAGTTCTATTGAGGGGTTCCATGAAGGTTACGGCGAGACAAGCCGTTATAAGCGTTTTTTTGTGAAAGCTCTTCCTGAGGCTGTTTTGAGATATTTTTCAAATGCATGAGCTTTTTCTTGGTTCGTAAAAGCGATGGCTGTTTTGATTTGCCATGGCTTAAACTTATCAGTATGTGCACATTTACCGCTATTATGGGCCTTGAGGCGGTCTTCGAGGTTTTCGGTAAAGCCAGTGTAAAAGTGTTTGGGAGAATTTATAGATTCAAGAATATAGACATAATAGAAATTTTAATTTCCAGTTTTGGTGTGCATCCTTCTCTTCTCAACTGTGTTTCGAAGTGTTTTTTTATGGCCTGCCTGTCCGTCGTAGCTTTAGCGTAGATGGGCCGAGCCGTAGCTTCTAAACATTAAAAGAGGCCCGTTTACGCCAGATGGCTACAGCGCGACATCCTTCTTTTCTCAACTGTGTTTCGAAGCGAAGGATGGAGGCGGGGGGAGTCGAACCCCACAACCATATTATAAAACCCTTGTAAACACTGGCTGAAAACAATCACACCTTTTAAGTAGGGACGTTCGGGGGACGGTCACAAATAAATAAAATATTAAGCTTGCTCTAGCCTATTAAGGAGCAAAGAGAATGCAGATTATACCTGGACCAGCAATAATAACCGTTCCTAAGGCGCAAATGATTACCCCTAATGCAATCATAAACTCCATAGCGCCAGGGAAAAATATAAAAATAAATATAAAGGTAAGTGTAAATATGAGGACAACAAGTCCTACAACAAGAACTACAAGCGCAATACTTAGTACAATAATACAATATGTTGCCCATAGATCATAAAGACCTGCACTACGAAAAGGGTTACGCTCAGAGATAATATCTATTTCCTTGAAAAAAGGATACGACAATGATGCCTCATAGCCTGTGTTTGCAGGAAAAACCCATCTTAACTTGCTACCAAAAATATTGTTTTTTTCTATTAGAAGCTCTAGAAAGAAAAATGTATCTCCATATTCCTGATCATATAAATATGCAAGAAAGTTTTTGATTGTATATTTATCTTTGTGTTCGATATCTTTTTTAGTCAAATACGAACCCCATTCTGGATCTTCGCTTATTAAAGGTACAACAATAAGTTCACCGCTCGTGATTTGTAGAGCCGAAACATTACCAACTTCTATAAATAAATTATTATCATACAGATAATCATTAAGCTTGCTCCATTTATCACTTGAAAGCGCTTCTTCAAATTCTTCTATAAGATATAGTGGCGTTTCTTTATAGTGGTCATTGAAAAACTGAATATCTGATAATTCAAGAGCTGAGAAAAGTTCTGCCCCCATGGACTGAGCATCAATGCTTTGAGAATATGCAGTTTTTGAAACGAAGATTAATAGCACTAGAAATATAAAGACGGTTCTTTTTTTCATAACTCCCCCTCTAATTGTATGTTTTTAACATCATTACCAATATCTATAAGAATATACAACACAAAAAAAATGTTTTTTTTACTCGGTTTTTTTATGGTCAGAGGGACGTTCGGGGGACGGTCATAATATAACTTTATTATCTGCGATCCATGAGCTTTCTCATGGCCTCAAGTGAAACATGAGCATACTTTTTTGTGGTTCTAATATCTGAATGACCTAAAATTTCGCCTATGATCTCTAAAGAGTATCCATCATTTATGGCATGACTGGCGAAAGAATGGCGAGTCCCTGAGTATGCTTTAATGTTTTCAATACCGGCTTTATTGCAGGCAGGCCGCCATATTTTCCCTATGCTGCTTTCATAGTAGGGCTTACCATTAAGATTAAAAACAAACGGACTGTGAAGCGTCCTGGGGTGTTTTAAAAGCACATCTTTTAAAGGTTCGGGTAAAGGTATTACTCTTGTTTTTCCTGTTTTTGGAGTAGTTAAAACTGAATCGGAAAAGTTATGTTTTATCGTTATGGTATTGTTAAAAAAGTCTATATCATCCCAATGAACTGCCCTAGCCTCACCATGCCTGCATCCGGTTAAAAACATAAATCTAAAAATCGCATGATGTTTTTCAGGCATGAAAGACAAAATCTTTTCCTGGTCTGTTTCGCTGATCCAATCCGGGGCCGGTTTGTCAAACTTCACCTTTTCAAAGCGTGGCATATTGTGTATTGCTTCCCGGTCATAAAGGGCTTTAAAAAAGGAATGAAGCACACCCAACTTATTGTAAATAGTTTTATTGCTGATTTTACCGATCAAAGACTCATAATAAGAGGCTATGCGATCATTGCCGATTGTCCTTATATCCTCATGGCCAAAGTAAGAAACAAATTCTTTTTCATACTGTTTTAGTTTTCGATAATAGGCCGGCTTAACAGAAAGTTTTTTAATATTAATCCATGCCGCATATCTCAAATCAAAAGCATATTTTTTATTTATCTTTGCCTTTTGTCCTTTGTAATGCTCCGGCCTAAACTTATGATCTTTTATTTCCTGATTTATTGAAGCGGCTTTTTCTACTGCTCCGTTAAAGCTATCAAAACCATATAGCTTGAACCGTTCACCATTATAAAACCAATCAAGAAAGTAGTTGTTAGGTTTACTCCTGGGATGTTCAGGGCAGGCAAGCCCCCGGCTAGATAACTTAAAATTACTACCGCACTTGACACACACTTCTTTACTTCTAATTTTAATAATCATATTCATCCAGAAACAATTTTCATTATCGTCTGGAGCATGATATATATGATTTTCAAATTCTGTCAAGTTTGGTTTTTTCAAACTGGTTTTTGCCTCTTGTGTGTTTTTAAAAACATACTACCTGTGGACATGGTTTTTTATTAAAAAATCAACCCTTAATACTCATTTTTAAGCCTTTTCTACTTCCTAAATTATTGTAATTACTTCATAAACTATTAATAGCGTCTGATAAATAGCATTATGTAAACCTGATTTAAACTATTGTTTTAACTTGTCTTTTTCTGGCTATTTTCAGCCGACTGTATATAGACAAGGGTTTTAAAAATCGTGTCTATATACAGGCCATTTTTCACCTCAAAATAACACTAAAAATGTAAGGCCCCCCAGGCTGACTGCAGGCTGAAAGCCCAGGGGGGGGGGGGGTTACGCTTACAAATTAATCTCTTGAAAATATGCTTCCTGGCCATGTTCTGCAATAAAAGCCTTCTTTTCCTCAAAGGTCTTATTGATTAAAGATTTAGGCCCAGTACCTAGCTTTGTCCTTTTCTCCTTTAGCTTTCTTTGTATATGCCAGGCTCGGAACGAATGGTCCTTGGCGTCCTGTTCCTGCTGTTGCTGCTGCTTCAGTTCTTCAGGGGCTTCCCTTTTTACAATCTCAACATCAAATGATTGCCGCATGTTTGTTAAGTAATCGGCCGGTATTGTCTTTTTACAGGGGTCAGTCTCTGCTGCTAAAAGATAGCTTTCGTTTCCCTGTTCTAACTGTTCCTTTATAAGAGTTATTTTTTCCATGCTGCTTTCTTGCGAGTTTAAAAAATCGCGTATTTCTTTTTGAATTAGAATATCTGAAAGCTTTTCAATATCCGTTTTTTGTTTCGTTGGTTCTGGGAAGGCTACAGAACGGGTCTCTTTTGATAACAAAGCCGTTGAGGCTGAAATATTTTTTTGTTGCTCTGCCAGTAGGGCTTCAACTTTCCTAATCTCGGGAAGTAAGGTGGCTCTTAGAGTCTCAGGCCTTAAGTCTGGCCTTAACCTGTCGGTCTGTTCCTTTGCCTTTGTTTCAGCAGCCACAAGAACGCCTAGAGCCTCGTCAAGGGGGGAGTAGGTATTTGCCAGGCGCTCTTCTTGCTCTGGGGTTATTTCTGTTGTTGGAAATAATTTGTCAAGATTAGTGAATTTACTCATTGTTTTTTCTCCTATTGGTTGGTTGTTTTGTATGATTCTATTCTTTTTAGCATTTCACTAGCCGGAATAGGGTTCCCTGCTTTATCAACGTAGTTTGTTAAAAGATAGGCGTCTAAACCTGCAACCCAGGCTCTCATTATTCCTATGTAATCGCTAAAGTCATATTGTTTAGGGTCTATGCCTAGTTCTGTAATCCCGGCTTTCACCTCGGCCCCTATTCGTTCCAACTCTCTTAGATCCTTATTGTCAAAGTGCTTTTTATTTTCAAACTTTTTTAACCGCTGAGAGAGATTATTCATTTTCCAACCTTTCTAATTCTGATAAGCGATTTTCTAGATTAGTAGTTTCTGCGAATTTGATCCCGGCTTCTAGAATTGTTCTGGCTGCTGACAATCGAACAGAAGTGGGGGCTTCTTTATCCTCTGCAATCTCGAACAATATAACGGCGGACCTTTCAGCATTTTGTTGTAAAGATCCGGCGGCCTGAGAGAGTTGAAAGAACCGTAAGCGGTTAAGTTCTTTATTAAAGGCCGGGTCTGACATATAACGATAAATCGAAGATCTATTGCATCCGGCTGCCTCTGCTGCTTTTTTCAAGTTTGAACAGCTTAAAAGGCAGGTTAAGGCTTTGCGCTGTTTTGCTGTAAATGTTAGTTTTTTTGTTTCAATTTGTTTCATTTTGTTTCTTTTCTAAAATTTTAAAATCTAACTTATTTTTTTTCATTAACTTCAGAACACGCTCAACAATCAACTTTCATCAACTTTAAACTTTAAGGGGTAGGGAGGGGAAGAGTCTTTAGACTCTATGATTTTCATACCCAATAACGCCTCTTTTTTGTCAAAAAATAGCTCCTTTTTTGTCTTTATAGGTACGCTTTTCATATCAAGTGGGTACGAATTTCATACCCAGAGATTATTTTTACGAACTCGCTTTTACAAGTTTTAGCTGTTTTTCAGCTTTGTTTTTTTCCTCTGTTTTGTGTCCAAAACAGCCGGGGTGTTTCTCTTTTCTCAACTTCCCAGGGAGCTCATCAGAACAACCAAATTTTAAAAAACGATCAGATAATTTCCAAACTCCGCAATGATTACCCTGCGCACTTTTACCGCCTCTATCTATACGATTTAAAAAGCCTATGTTTTCAAGCTGTCTAAGTGCTGCTGCTATTGTCGAAAGTGCAAACCCGGTATGTTTTTTTAGAATGGTATAAGAACTTTTAAAAGGCTGATTAACATTTTCCAGATGTGTTCCAATCCCAGCGAACCTGCGAAGTTGATGATAAACAATTTTTGAACTTGGTTTTAACTTCCGATATGCCGGGCAATCCAATACCCGGTATTCGAGCATTACAAATGGTTCACTTGTCAATCGTCGGGCCTTTCGATTACTGCTCACAAAATCAATCCTTAAAAATATTAATGGAGCAGTTAAGCAGCTCTGACCACTCTTTTTGCTGTTCTGGGCTTAGCTGGCGCCTTCCGTTTACAACTTTTGATACCATCGTGTCATCGCATCCGGCTGCCACTGCGAAGTCGGACTGGCTCTCAAACCGTTTTATTATCTGTAACCTTAGGCCCTTGTTTCTCATTTTTGTACCTCCTATTGTCTATTGTTGAATGTTTAATTTATTGACATTCAAGAGCTAAAAAAAATGTTACTGTTGTGCTATATTTTTTTTAAAGCCGCATTTACTATGAAATAAACTGTTTTTAAATTGAGCATGTAAACGTATTCTGGTTCATCATCAAAAAGCATTCTCAACGTACCAACTCTATCTAATAAAATTGCTGCTGTATCATCTTCTCCGGGATGAAACTTTGACCAATTTACAACAAATAGCACAACATAATTTTTTATAGAATTGTTTTTTATCAATTCTGAAAATAACTCTTTTTGTTTTTCTAAACTCTTTATAAAAGTAGCGGCTGTTTTTCTCTGGAGAGTATTTTTAACCATCTGCTGATAACAGGCAATCAAATAGATATCTTCTATTGTAAACTTATTACTTTCGCCTTGTTTACTTGATTTATTTATTGAAGGTTCAATAAATCCCTTATCTAAGGCACTCTGAAAGGTGCTTCTATTAATACCAAACATTTTTAAAACATCTGACGTAGTGTATTCTTTGTTTTCCATGACATTTATTTTTGTCTATTGTCTAACTATTAGACATATATTAGCACATGATAAGATTTTGTCAATAACTTTTTTTTTGAAAAGGGCCTTGTTTTTTTACCCGGCTTTTTTTATTGCCCTGGGGACGTTCAGGGGGACGTTCAGGGGGACGGTAAAGGGACGCTTTTTTAAGGGTATGAAAAAGGTTAAGTATTTAAAATTACTTTAAAATAGGGTATGGAGGCGGGGGGAGTCGAACCCCCGTCCGAAAGTATTCCACGGTAACGTCTACATGCATAGCTCAAGTTTTGAAATTTCGCTTTTTTGATCTCCCCAGAGCTGGATATCTCAAAAACTATCCCAAGTTAAGTTTCGCCGCAGTATCCTTAGGAGCAAATCTGCCGCTATCCTGCTTTAATTACGCCCCATTCTGTCTCACAGGAGTAGACAGGTGGCACGCTGACTATCTAAGCAGCCAGAGCTTGGTTATAATCGTCTGCGATTATATATTGTCCTACCTTTTTAACGAGTCTGTAGGAACCTCGACATGCAGTTAACGCTTCAGTTACCCCCGTCGAACCCGTTTCGCCCCCTTTTACTTGATATTTAACTTTTAAAAATATATAAGTTGTTAAAGCAAAAGTTATTATAGCATAGTATGTATATATAGCAAACAGGAGGAAGATATTGTGAATTTAGAGAACCGGCTTTTAATTGGTAATAGCTGGAAAGAGACAAAAGAGAAAATAGCGGTAAAGAATCCGTATAACGGGGAAGTGATTTCCGAGGTTTATTACGGCGCAATGCCTGAAATAGAAGAGGCAATTTCAGCTGCGCGAAAAGCTTTTAAGACCATGCGGGAGATGCCGGCTTTTAAGCGGGCGGAGATCTTGAAAAAAACAGCAGAAATTATTGCTAAAAATAAAGAGGACTTTGCAAGGCTGATATCACTTGAGGCGGGGAAGCCTGTTTCTGCTGCACGCGCAGAGGTTAACCGGAGCGTAACCACATTTTTGCTTGCTGCGGAAGAAGCCACCCGAATAACCGGTGAACTCATTCCCCTGGATATTTCTGCTGCTGCAGGCAACCGGATCGGAATAACCCGAAGATTCCCTATAGGGGTGGTGGCTGCCATTACCCCGTTTAATTTTCCGCTGAACCTGGTGGCCCACAAGATCGCGCCGGCCTTAGCTGCGGGAAACAGCGTGGTACATAAACCCTCATCATCAACGCCTTTGACCGCACTTAAGCTGGGAGAAGCACTGCTTGAAGCGGGAATGCCTGAAGGAGCCGTCAATGTCGTTCCCTGTTCCGGTAAGTTTGCTGAAAGCCTGGTGACTGACGATAGAATCGCCATGATTAGTTTTACCGGAAGCCCTGTTGTGGGCTGGGGAATAAAGAGTCGGGCGGGAAAGAAAAAAGTCGCGCTTGAACTCGGCGGGAATGCGGCGGTGGTGATCGAGCCGGACAGCGATATCAACGTTTCAGCTGCACGATGCGCAGCAGGCGGATATGCCTACTCCGGTCAGGTCTGTATTTCGCTTCAAAGGATATACGTTCATGAAAAAATTTACAAAGTGTTTAAGGCGGTTTTTGTTGAAAAAGTAAAAGAAATTAAAACAGGAGATCCGGCTTTAGACGATACGGTTGTTGGTCCGCTGATAACAGAAGAAGAGTTGAAAAGAGTGGACGAATGGATTTCAGAAGCAGAACAGGCAGGCGGTAAAATTTTAACCGGTGGAGAACAAAAGGGAAATATTTATCTGCCCACGGTGCTTGAAGATGTTCCTAAACATGCCCGCTGTGTAAAAGATGAAATGTTCGGTCCGGTGACGGTGCTGTTTCCGTACAGTGATTTTGATGCTGTTTTAGACGAGGTCAACGATTCTGTTTATGGTCTTCAGGCCGGTGTTTTTACCCGTGATATGGGAAAAGCATTAAAAGCGTTTAACCGGATAGAAGCGGGCGGGGTGATGATCAATGAGGTGCCCACCTTCCGGGTGGATAATTTTCCCTACGGGGGGATTAAAAATTCCGGGTTCGGCAGAGAAGGGGTGAAGTATGCGGTTGAGGAGATGACGGAGATTAAGATATTGGTTATAGATAATATCATTTGAAATAATATAATAATAAAGCTGTAAAAGAATTTGTTCATTTCTTTGCCGGCCAAAGAAATGAACAAAAGAAAGGCTGCCCGCAACTTTGTTGCATGGGTTTATTAATCAAAAGCCTGAACATGTCAGCCCCTTTTTTCAGTAAAAAAATAAGTGTTTTTTTTAGAAATAAGTTTGATAAGATTACTTAAGAATATTTAAATATCCTTTAGGGAGAAAAGACGTGAAAAAAATACTTTCAGCAGTACTGATCATTATTATAATTGTGTCGGTTATTTATCTGATCAAAGAGAGAAAAACACGAGAGCTTGCCCGGGAGAAAGCTTCCATCGAATTGGATAAAGAACAGCTGGCTCTGCAGCAAAAAAATGATGAGCTGAAAAAAAGGATCTCAGAGCTTGAGGAAGAGCTTAAGGCTGAGATCACAGAGGTTGATGGAGAAAAGATGGCTGCAGTCTTTGGAGAAACTGAAAAAAGCGTTTCCACAGAGGAAATAAAGCAGGAAGAACTCATCAAAAAAGTAAATAATTTCTTTGAATATATTGACCGGAGGGGGTATCTGCCGGCTGCCGGATTAAACATGAAAGCTTCTGATTACTGCAGGACCCTTTTTGCAAGGCTTGAAAAAAACAGACCTGTTCTTGTGGGTGAGACAAAGGACCTGTATGCGCTCATAAAAAACATAACCTTCTTTTTCCGGGTGCTGGGCGAAAAGGATGTAAAAGCCGTAAAGATCATTGTTGAAAAGGAGTCTGAGGTCATGGAAAAGACTGCCGGGATGTTTTTTGGCTGGATATGCGAAGCTGAAAATGAAGGTGAGGGTATGCCTTCGCAGGAGATGCTCTATGATTATTCCGCATTTTTTCTGAACACCATCGCAGGGCAGGCCTATCTTTTCAGGAGGGGTTCTAAAATAAGGCTTTTGATCTCATATTATTCAGTGCTTGTTCTGGACAAAGCAGACAGACAGGACCTGAACCGTCTGGGTATTGATGTCAGGCCGTATATTTTGTCGCTTATAAATGAGCTTGAAAATTACAGACTTTTTGTAAATGGAAAAGATTATCTTGAGAATCTGCAGATGCTGAAAATTAGATATGACAAGCGGGACAGTAGTTAATAGCTAATGGTAATAGCCGTTAGTTCCAGGATGCTGTTTAGGTGTGTCTGCAGTACTTAATGTATTTAAAATACTTAAAGTACTTGAAGTTGAAAAATCAAAATTTTATCAGGCTTTTTAAATATTTTAGCGTACTTCAAGTACGTTAGACACTGTTAGTATTGTCCACACTCCGCAGTCCAAATTACGAAGTTACGAAAGCTCTTCCAGTGCGTCTTCTGCGGCTTCGCTAAGCTTTTCATCAGCTGCGGTCATTGCGATTATGTTCATCTTGCTCTTAAAGCCTTCTACCAGACTTAGCGGTTCAGCCTCTATTTTTTCCAGCAGGGCACTGATGACATTCTTCACGACCTTAACGTCTTTGTAGTCCAGAAGAAGCGAAAGTGTGCTCCAGTCGTCAGGCAGTCCGTATTCTTTGATATATTTTTTCACAGCCGTATTAAACTTTTTCGTGCCGGATCTTTTGTGTATTTCATCAAAGGCAAGAGTATGTTCTTTAGAAGATTTTTTGCCTTTAAAAAGGCTGTCGATTTCCTTAAGATACATTTTCTGCGCCCACTCTTTTCTGGCAGATTTCACACCGGTATCAGCGGGGTCAGTAGCGCCGTAGTCGCTTTGATCGCTTTTTGGGCCGGTGTCATGGTCTTCGTGTTTGTTGTCGTTATCATCATATTCAGGATTCATTCTTATTCTCCTTTAAACTGTTTAGCTTGTTATTGTCTCCCCCGGGGGTTAAGACCCTGGCCTTTCCCGCAGAGCGGGGTCTGTGATAGGTGAAGAATGATTATTAATGCATTTTTCCCGTGTAATTTATTCCCTCAGCAGGAGACTGAATCCAGCGGCCTGCAGGCGGCAGTTCAATTTCCTTTGAACACGGGTTTTCTTTTTTCGATAAAAGCTTTCATGCCCTCTTTTTGATCTTCGGTGTTGAAACAGGATGCAAACGTATCTATTTCCATCCGGCATCCCTCTTTCAAGTTTTTCTCAAGGCCCCTGTTGATTACATTTTTTGCATGAGACAAAGCAATGCTGCTTTTTTCGCAGATCAGTTGTGCTGTTTTTAGGGTTTCATCCATCAGGTTTTCATGGGGGAATATCCTGTTGACCAGGCCCATTTCTTTGGCCCGCTGTGCATCTATTATTTCACCGGTAAAGATAAGCTCTTTTGTGAGCGCCGGGCCGATAAGCCTTGATGCCCGCTGGGTTGCGCCCCAGCCGGGGATGATACCCAGCATAGTTTCAGGAAGTCCGAACTTTGCCCTGTCAGAGGCGAAACGGATATCACAGCTTAATGCGACTTCGGTTCCGCCGCCCAGAGCGTATCCGTTAACGGCAGCAATGACGGGTTTGTTTATGCCCTGGATCATGTCCATGAGGCTGTGGCCCAGTTCGGAATACTGACGGGCATCTTCCGGGGTTTTTCCTTCCATCTCAGAGATGTCAGCGCCGGCTACAAATGATTTTCCGCTGCCGGTAACGATAATTGTCCTTACCTCACTGTCTGTTTCAAAGTCCTTAAAGGCTTCGATCATTTCCTTAATCGTCTTTGTGTTCAGTGCATTCAGCACTTCCGGGCGGTTAAAAGAAAGTGTTGCGATATTATTTTCGATATTTACAAGAATGTTCTCAAACGCTATCAATCCATATTCCTTTCAACGATAAGGCTGACCGCTTCTGCGCCTCCCAGGCAAAGGGTCGCCATTCCTCTTTTCGCACCTTTTTTCTGCATGGCATAAAGCAGTGTCACCAGCACCCTTGCTCCGCTTGCTCCGATTGGGTGACCCAGAGCAACGGCTCCCCCGTGTACATTGAGCTTATCAAAAGGGATGTTCAGTGCTCTGCTGATTGCCACCGTCGAAGTTGCGAAGGCCTCGTTTATTTCGTAAAGGTCTATGTCATCAATGGTGAGCCCTGCTTTTTTAAGTGCCTTGGGGATTGATTTTATGGGCGTTACCAGCACATCTTCAAGTTCCATTCCTGCCGCAGCCTGGGCGCCCACATAGGCGATCGGTTTTAATCCCAGCTCGAGAGCTTTTTCTTCCGACATGATAAGGAGGGCTGCAGCGCCGTCGCTGATCTTGGATGCGTTTCCCGCGGTAACGGAACCCTCTTTTTTAAATGCGGGTTTAAGCTTCTGCAGTTTTTCAATCGATATTTCCTTCGGTGTCTCATCTGTATCGATAATAATGGGGCCGCCTTTTCTCTGGGGCACGCTTACCGGTACGATCTCATCTTTAAAAATGCCTTCCCTGACGCTTTTTATCGCGCGTTCATTTGACATGGCCGCAAAGCTGTCCATGTCTTCTCTTGAGATATTATATTTTTCAGTTGTGATCTCTGCGGCATAGCCCATATGAAAATCACTCGGTACATCCCAGATGCCGTCGTGAACCATGCTGTCTATAACGGGTGCGTTTCCCATGCGGTAACCAAAGCGGCCTTTTTCAAAATAATGGGGGGCCTGATTCATGTTTTCCATGCCGCCGGCTACAATAATATCCGCGTCGCCGCTCATGATGGCCTGTGCTCCGAGCATGACGGCTTTAAGCCCAGATCCGCAGACTTTGTTTATGGTAAGGCCCGCTGCTTCCATGGGTATGCCTGCCCGGATCATTGCCTGTCTTGCCGGGTTCTGGCCGAGACCGGCCGGAAGCACGTTTCCCATGATGACTTCTTCAACATCCTCTTTTTTTATTCCTGCGCGTTTTATAACTTCATTTATGACGATGCTGCCCAGATCAAGAGCGGATACGTCTTTAAATATTCCGTTAAAATCCCCCACAGGGGTTCTGGCTGCGCTTAATATAACTGCTTTTTTCATGAATGCTCCTGTCATATTCCCCGATATTGCTGCAGTATCCGGATTCGTTCAAGCACTTGGTTGTGAGAGTTGTGTTTGCAGAAACTTGCAGGGAGGTTACCTGCTTGAAAATAAAACCCTGTAATCACCTTATAATAATAAGTAGCATAGTGGCAGGGCAGGTGTCAAGTGCAGGAATGAGCCAAAATCCACCGCCTAAATTCACAGACGCACTATTTCCAAGCCACCGGGGATGTTTTTTTAAAACCAATACCTGACGGCAGGGTTTTCTTCACGTGTTTCCTCACTACAGCGCTGTGGGTGAGGAAACTAAACGCAGCTTTCCACCTTCGGGCCATGAGGGGCCGTTTTTCGGAGGGTTTTTCCCTCAAAATCAAACATAATGCGACAGGGACCAACGAGTTTTTCTTTTTTTTAGATGGTGAATCAGGGAAGGGTTGTTACACTATTATCTTATTTATATCAAATTCTGAAGAAGTACTGTTTTCTATGATTCTTTTTTCAATTAAGAGTAGTTTTTTTCGGGTTTTATTAATAAAATCTATTGATTTATTGTTTTTTCCGTATCTTTCAACCAGATAATCAAATCTTTTTTCAAGGCTTACAATTTTATCATGGAGAACCCTTTTGTCCGCATAGCACACGACCTCTTCTTCTGATATTTTGCCCTCAATTTTATCCGGAAGTACATGTTGTTCCACTATTTCGGCGATCCTGTTATCAACAGGAATATTTCTTAAAAGCTCACCTCCGGATTTTGAATGATTTTCCCCGGTTTCTATGCTTTTTGTTTTGGTTATGTCATGCAGCAGGGCTCCTGCTTCAATAATGCCAATATCAAGGGAGGAGCCGTTTTTATTGAGCTCAAGGCTGATTTTAAGGGCAACATCAGCCACCAGAATGGAGTGCGCCTTGATGTGCGGCAGCATGTTGTGAGTATCCATCATCTGTAGGCAGGTTTTTCGGTCGGGGATCATTAATTGTGTGCTCCTTTTAACGGCTTTACTGTTATTTGTGCTGCGAAATATTTATTCTCCTAAGCATTCAAGGTAATAGCATAGAGAATGGAAAAGAATATCATCATAACTGCCCGGACTTTCAACTCTATGTGTTCAGCTGTTTATTATTTATATTTACTGTTATGATAATTTGTTGTATTTTTACTAGAATAATATTTTATATATTTATCAGGAAAAAACCAAGTACTAATTGGAGGAAAAATGAGCACTCTGGAGACAAAACTTGCGCGGATTAAAGAGCTAAAGATGAAGAAGGAGAACTTTAAGGAGATATTTGATCTTTTTGAAAAGATATTTATTGAAAAAGAGAAGGTGAAAAATAAAATAGAAAGTTTTAAGGACTATCCGAATAAAGACGGCATTAATCTCAGGCTGAAAGAGGGTTTCCCGATTGCAGACAGCGGAAGTCTTAAACCGGACATGGACAGCCTGGAAAAATATTTCTTTTCCCTCCTTGATGTCATGGCTGAAAAAAATTCTGATGAAGTGAAATATATCAAAGAAGTGATAGCTGTGATCAACGGCGGATTCAAAGCCTTTTTTGAAAAAATATTTGCAGAAGATGCGGATGCGTATATTTCTTCTTTTGAGAAGGGAAAAGATGTGCTGGTGTTTATTATAAAAGAGAGTTTAAAACCCTTTCTTGAAAAATATTGCGATGGCATAAAAGAAGAGATAACGGAAGAACGCTGGGTTGAAGGGACCTGCCCGGTGTGCGGAAGTTTTCCTTCCATTGCAGAGTTAAGGGGCGAGGAGGGAAAACGGTATCTGGTTTGTCCGGACTGTTCAATGGAATGGGCTTTTGAAAGGATCAAGTGTCCTTTCTGTAATATCGATGAGCAGAAAAAAATAGAATATTTTTCTCCGGAAAAAGAACCCTGGTACAGGGTGATGTTGTGTAAGGGCTGTAATCATTATCTCAAGGTCCTTGATTACAGAGAAATGGAAAAACCGCCTGTTTTTGAGGTGGAGCAGCTGGCAACTTTGCATCTTGATGTGATCGCGAAAAAAGAGGGATATGTTACAGAAGATGCGCTGGTGAACCTGATACTGTAGTTTTATTAATGTCAAAAGTGTCTGGAGGTTCAGGGTTTGAGAAGTGTTTTGTTTCAGGGAATTTAAAATGTCAGTTGTCAGTGGTTTGCCTTTCGACTACGCTCAAGGTTTGTGGGCAGTTGCAACGGACAACATACAACGGACCTTTAGCTGTTAATTCTTTTTTTATTATTAACTCCCATTTATGTCTAACAACACCATGAAAATATCTATTTCAACACTTGGCTGCAAAGTCAACCAGTGTGATTCAGCGGCTATGGAAGAGTCTCTTAAAAAGGGTGGATACGAGATCGTATCGTCCGGCAAAGCGGCTGATGTATACATTGTAAACACCTGCGTGGTAACAAAAAAAACAGAATCACAGTCGCGGCGGGTGATCCGTAAATATTTAAAGTCTTCACCGGATTGTGTGGTTATCGCTGTGGGCTGTTATGCCCAGAAATCTGTTGACGAATTAAAAGTTGTTTCCAAACGGGTGTCTGTACTTGGAAACAGCGAGAAAAAAGATATCTGCGTTTTCGTAGAAGAGATCATAAGTACCGGCAGAGTCAAAATGCAGGTGTCTGACATCATGCTTGAAAAGACTTTTTCCACTCCGGCAAATCCCGTATTCTTGGACAGGACAAGGGCTTTTTTAAAGGTGCAGGACGGATGCAACTCAAGATGTTCATACTGTATCGTTCCGTCTGTGAGGGGAATCAGCAGAAGTCTTCCTTTTAAAGAGCTGATCTCACGGCTTCATGCTTTTGCTGAACAGGGGTATCTGGAAGTTGTTTTGACCGGAATTCATCTGGGTGCTTACGGTCTTGATCTTGATCCTGCTTTAAATATACTAGAGGTTTTAAAGTTTATTGAGAAAGATGAAAAACTTTCCCATATGCGTATACGCATCAGTTCTTTTGAGCCGGGAGAATTTTCAAATGAGCTGATAGCGCTGATTTCCGAATCGAAGATAATCTGTCCCCATGTTCATATACCGCTTCAAAGCGGAGATCCTGATGTTTTAAAGCGGATGAGAAGGCCGTATACATTGTCCGTATTCCGCGGCCTGACTGAAAAACTTTTTTCAAAGATTCCGGGTCTAAATATCGGAATTGATGTAATCGCTGGTTTTCCCGGAGAGACAGATATCATGTTTAAAAACACCTTTGATATTTTAAAAGATATTCCGGCCTGTTATCTCCATGTGTTTCCCTATTCTAAAAGGGAAGGGACCCCGGCAGCCGAATATGACGGGCAGGTGCCGGAAGCTGTGAAAAAAGACAGGGTGAAAATACTTCTTGATCTTTCGAACCAAAAGAAAGAAAAATTTTATGCTTCTTTTTTAGACAAGACCCTTCTGGTTCTGGTTGAGGGGAAGCGGGATAAAAAGGCAGGAGACTTGAGGGGATTTTCCAGAAATTATATTCCCATACTTTTTGCCGGAAATGACGGTTTGATGGGAAAAGAAGTATTGGTTACGATTAAAGAGGTGACGGGTGTTCTCGCCTTTGGAAAACAGCAGCGTGCATAGCGGTAAGAGCAAAGAGTAAAAGCAAAGAGTAAAAGTTTTAAAACCAATTCTCTCAGACCTTCTCCATGCTCTCTGCACTTTGCTCTACGCTTTAAACGCCCAGCTTTTCTCAGCGTCTTGAGCGCAGCGGGCGGTAAGAATATTTTTTTGGAGTCGTGTGATGATCACATCCCTTATCATAATTTTAACAGCCGCTTTAATGCTTGTCGGGCTTATCGGCTGTATTATCCCGGTTCTTCCCGGGCCGCTGCTGGTGCTTTTAGGGGCTTTTGTTTATGCCTGGCATACGGATTATATGGTGGTCAGCTGGGCAGTGCTCGGGGTTCTTGCCGGCCTGACACTTTTTAGTCAGCTGCTTGATTATCTTGCATCAATGATCGGGGCAAAAAAGTTCGGCGCAGGAAAATGGGGAATGGCCGGTGCGCTTGTGGGCGGGGTGGCAGGATTATTCTCAGCAGGTGTTCTCGGGATTATCATCGGGCCTTTTATCGGTGCTATTGTTTTTGAGCTGGCAGGCGGTAAGGATTTTCGTTCATCGTTAAAGATCGGATTGGGTACTTTGGTCGGGTTTCTTGGCGGTGCAGTAGGAAAGGTCATTATTGCGGTTACCATGATATTTATTTTCCTGTATCAGGTCATATAATCGCTGGAGATTAAAGATCACTTCGCTTGAGGAGCGCTTTGCTCAAAGAGCATCCCGGTTTCCGGGATACGAAGAGCGGCCTCAAGGCCTTTAGGTAAAGTCAAGATCATAAATGCAGTATTATCAGGAATTCAGCATCGAATCGTCTGCGTACTCTGCGAGAGAAAGATTTAACTTCATAGTTAAAGGAGGTTTTTTTGTGGACAGCGTTTATTCAGAATCATTAAACAGAATAGAAAAAGTAATTCCCCTAAAAACTTTGGAACTTCCACCGGAGCTGGCAAAGACACGGTATATTTTTGGTGTGTTTGAACTTCTGTGTAATAACTGGATCGGGGAAGCGGTAAAAAAAGTGTATTCCATGAGAATAAAGCTTCCGATGTTTTCTTTTGATATGCTGGGGGTGTCTATCTATCCTGAAGCCTGTTACGATCTACCTATTTTTATTTTTGATATTACAGAGATGAAAAAAAAGATGGTCGCTTATATTAATTTCATGCCCCTTTCAACGGATGAAAATTATCTGAAAAAATATATAGATCCTTTAAAGGCTGTCACGGAGAAATACAGCCATTTTCTGAAAAAAGAAATGCCTGAATGGATGGTGCCCTATCAAAATGATGCGACCGTCTATTCCATGCCTGATGCAAAATATGCGGATGATGTAAAAAACTGCGCCTTGGATTTTTTAAGGGTATATGTTGAGCTGTTTTCAAAAGCTGAAAAGATAACAGATCCATCATACCTTGAGGAGATCAGTAAAGCGCAGGAGAGATACCGTCAGGATATCATTGAAAAGGACGGCTCACGTAAGATGATCGCAAAGATCGTGGGAATGAAAAAAGCAAACCGGATTTTTCAGGAAGTTTTGGTCTAGAGCACTTCTTGCTGTCAGTCACCAGTGGTTCGCCCTTCGATTTATCTTCGGGCTTGTGGTCTGTGGCTTAAATTCTCTTAAGTAACAGTTCTCTTCTATCTGTGCTTCTCCGCCGGGAATGATATCGGTTAAATAACTGACCGCGACCTGTCCGTTATCAAATACGTTTGTGGTGAGCTTGCGTCCGGCACGGCTTCAAGTGCGTTAATGGCTGCCAGAACAGAATGGCGAAGTCCGGAAACAGCGGCAGTTGTGGTGTTTGTCCCCAGATCCTTTACAATTGCTTCTTTAAATATCTTGCTGAAAAAGTGTTTTATTCTCTCCATACCCTGGGGCTTTTCTTCTCCTTCAGGAACGTAAGCGCCAAAGGAAAGTCCGCTTCCTAGGTTCTTCACAAAATTTCCCAGTGAATCAAAAAGCCCAAGTTTCTGATAGGTGTTTATTTCACCGTCAGGCCCGATATAGCTTCTGGATGAGCCTTTGGTGATATCTTCAAACAGACGGATGATGTTTTCTCCCGCATCTGACAGGTCTTTACTAACCCTTCCTTTTAGTTCGGTCTGATCATATGCAGGACGTACCGACACATTGTCTCCGTTTCGGGAATAAAAATCTCCGCCGGGTTCTGCGATAAGCGGGTCTATCTTATATTTTGCCATCTGTTCTGAAAGTGTTCCCGGAGGCTGTATTCCTTTTTCAGTTACCGTGTCTACCGGTTTTATGTCCGGTGTTGTATCTATTATTTCCGGTACTCTGCTCAGGGTCGTAAGTATTGGCTGCAGATCAAATTTCTGGCCCGGATGTATTAAATCGGGTGTGTTTATGAGGTTAAAATCAACTATCTTTTTAACATTGTTGGCAATTTTGGTGTTGGTGATCCTGTCGGTAGAGAGGAACATCCGTTCTCTGACAATGTTCCAGAGTGTCATTCCGTTTTAAATCGTGTGAAAGATGATTATAATTTCTCAAGGATTTTATAAATGACATATTTAGCTCCTAAAAGTCAGGCCTTCATTTGACAGCTTGAGGGATTTTAAGCTATACTTTTTGAGCATTGTGCAAACACAGCTAAATACAGGAACAAATCATGTTAAGAAAAATTGATTATCTTTTTATTATTGTAGCAGGAGCTATTGTTCTCTTTTTTCTGGCGGCACCACCGGAATCAACAATTCGCACACCCTATGATGATGAGCACCAGGGATTTAACACTATCCTGAAAAAAGAGGGTAAAAAGGCTGTGGAGAAATTTTGCGATGAATGCCACAGTGAAGAAGCGATTCCTCTGTCGAAAGATCATCCCCCCAAATATCGATGCCTTTTCTGCCATAAGCTGACTCCGCCACCGGAGAAAGCTCAGCCGGAGAAAAGACAGAAGTAAGTCCCTTTTTAACCGTATGCACAGAGTTCTGCGACTTCTCCAGTATTTTGGAAAAGTCTTCTTCCAGATATGCTTGTTTGGTAATTTTTTTCTGAATATCAATACTTAACTGCGCAACTATTTTAGTCTCATCAATAGGCATATTACAAAAAACCGGTTTCTATACTAAGTGCATAATTATGGTGCAAATATAGAATAACCAGCTTTCCGTAGAACATTTTAGACTTTTTTAAAGTGCATTACATATTATCGTTTTATATTTAATAGTAATTAATTAATTATTTTTTATTGACTCAATCAATTATTCTGAATATAAGGATAATAATATCAACTGTAGGGTTCTATCTAATATAAGTTCGATGTCCATTAACACTTTAAAAAAAGGTCATAGATAGTGTTTATAAATGAACTAATAAAAAAATCACGCGCCGGGGATGTTCTGTCCCGCGAAGAACTGGTATATTTGCTTGCCTTGGAACCTGATTCTGTCGAAACTTACAACGTTATGGCAGAGGCAACTCGTGTTTCTAAAGAGCTGTCAGACAGCAAGGCAGAAGTTCATGCACAATTTGCGATCAATCTCGCACCGTGTCCTTGCGACTGTCTCTTTTGCTCTTTTGCTAAGATCAATGGCATCTTCAGCGAAGCAACAGAGCTGACTACGGAGCATGTCGTAGCCTACGCCCGCCAGTTCGAGGCTGATGGCGCGAATGCTGTTTTCATGATGTCAATGGCCAAGTACCCATTTGAACGTTTTATGGAAATGTCGAGAGAAGTTAGAAAAGACCTTAAGCCCGAAACAACATTGATCGCTAACGTAGGTGATCAGACGCTCAAAAATGCTGTCAGACTTAAGGAGGTTGGCTTTTCCGGCGTGTATCATGCCGTTCGCCTGCGTGAAGGAAAGGACACAAGCCTTTCGGTGGAAAAGAGAAAACAGAGTATCAACAACTTCAAAGAAGCCGGTCTTGAGGTCGGTACATGCGTTGAACCTGTGGGGCCGGAACATACAAACGAGGAGTTGGCTGAGATGATTGAGTTTACGGCTTCCTTTAATCCATCATACAGCGGTGCAGCCAGAAGGATACCTATACCAGGAACCTCAATAGCCAAACGTGGGGTAATCAGCGAAATGCGTATGGCCCAAATAGTTGCTGTTACCAGATTGGGAATGCCACGATCTGTTATGGGCAATTGTACACATGAGCCTTGTACTTTGGGTGCGATTGCCGAAGCAAATCTTTTCTGGGCAGAAGTCGGCGCCAATCCACGAGATATTGAGGCGAAGACAGAAAAAGGCAGAGGTGAAACCGTTAGTCGCTGCCAATCTATTTTTCATGAAAGCAATTGGGACGTCTGGAGCGGTCCATCACGTTACTACAATGGCACCAGATAGAAAAAACCATCGAACAAGGCTAATGCAGCAGACGCAAACGCCGCGCGGCTGATTAGCGGCGTTAGGGTACACTGAACAATATGGCGTAAGTGACGGAAATCATCTTATGGGCGGGGAGGAACAGACAATGCCTAACCTGTTGATATATAATTAGAGAAGAGGATAATTCTATAAATCAGTGAGAGAAGGAGGAACACATTGAATCAAGACATTAAAATCATGCCATGTCTAGACATGCAGAACGGGCGCGTTGTCAAGGGGGTCCATTTCGTGGACATACAAGACGCTGGTGATCCGGTTGAATGCGCACGAGCTTATTGTGAGGCCGGCGCAGACGAACTGGCGTTGCTGGATATCACAGCTACGGTGGAAGGTAGAGCCACCATGCTCGACGTAGTTAAACGCGTTGCCGAAGCTACAACAGTGCCATTTACCGTCGGCGGCGGTATCTCGGATGTTAAATCGGCCGAGTTGGTTTTAAGCGCGGGAGCAAACAAGGTGTCAACCAGCAGCGCTGCCTTTCGGAAGCCTGAACTGATCGAAGAAATGGTCAAAACACTTGGCGCTGAGAAGGTGACGGTGGCCATCGACGTTGACCAGAACTCGGCTATGCCCTCAGGCTATGAAGTCTATATTGATGGTGGACGCACAGCCACTGGCGCAGATGCGGTTGAATGGGCAAAGCGTGTTGACGGATACGGTGTTCCGGTTATTCTGCCAACAAGCAAAGCGGGCGACGGTGTGCAGACCGGATATGATCTGCCGGTGATCAGAGCGATTAAAGAAGCGGTCTCGGCAGATGTGGTAGCCTCCGGTGGGGCTGGGAATTTGGATCATTTCTATCAGGCCGTGGAAGCGGGTGCGACCATCCTGCTTGCCGCGTCTGTGTTCCATTTTGGGATCATTGGAATTAGCGACTTGAAGGACTACTTACGTGACCGGGGTGTTGACATTCGCTGACGCCTCCAGTGCATCGGATTTTTATCTCCCAACCATGCTAATCAGCTGACGCAAAGAACCGCGCGGCTGATTAGCGGCGTTAGCGGAGAATAAGGAGTAAAAGGAAAAGGGATTTGCTCTTCACTCATTTTGAAAACATCAGAGGTTAAAATATTCTGATTGTTACATAAACTCTAATCTTTATCCTAATATTTATTCAGCATAAAAGAGGAAGGAATGGCAAAGTTATTAAGTATTGATTTTTCCTACGAGGGGCCTTTTGGAAACAGGATGGCTGAGCAGTTATCCGAATTGGCCCATTCAATAGCTGAAGAACCCGGGTTCATGTGGAAAATATGGACTGAAAACCAAATCACAAAAGAAGCCGGCGGGGTGTATCTGTTTGCGGATGAAGAAACAGCAAGGGCATATATAGAGAAACATACCTCAAGGCTGAAAGCGCTTGGAATCTCTGATATTCGTATAAGGTTTTTTGATGTTAATGAAGAATTGTCAAAAATAACACAGGGGCCGGTTGAATAATACAAAAAGAGGGCATCAGCGTGTGGGCAGAATTAAGGTTACCCAAAATCCTGGGACACCATGCTAATTTCATAAAAGCAGTCTTATCGGAAAGGAAAACAATGTATTCCTATCGTATTTTTAATAAACTGAGGTCTGCCCTTTTGTTTCTTCTGCTCCTGTTGATACCACTACAGAGCTTAAAGGCGGAAAATCATAAATTGGAAAACGGTACGATTACGGCGATTCAAGATATCCGTGTAGGACATTACACAGATGCTGAAAGTTTGACAGGATGTACCGTGATCCGGTTCGGGGCTGAAGGTGTCCCAGCGGCTGTATCTGTGCAGGGCTCAGCACCTGGAACTCGCGAAACGGATTTGTTGGATCCCATTAACCTGGTGGATAAAATTCATGCCATTGTGCTTTCCGGGGGCAGTGCCTATGGTCTGGATGCCGCGTCTGGTGTCATGGTCTGTTTGGAACAGGAAAATATCGGTTTACCGGTGGGAGAGGGGATTGTGGTACCCATTGTGCCGGCAGCTGTACTGTTTGACCTCAACATAGGAAACCCCAGGGTAAGGCCGTCGGCAAAATGGGGGCTACTGGCCTGTCAAAAGGCGGACTCTTCACCGGTGCAAATGGGAAATGTCGGTGCGGGAACCGGTGCTACCGTTGGAAAACTCCTGGGCAGGAACAGAGCTATGAAATCAGGGCTGGGGTCGGCATTACTCCGTTTGCCTGGTGGGGTGTTAGTGGGAGCGCTGGTGGCGGTGAATGCACTGGGGGATGTTCTTGATACGGATACCGGGAGGATTCTAGCCGGCATCCGGGGAGATGAGGCGGGCTCTTTTCAGTCATCAGTTAAGGTTGTCCTTGACCAGGGAGTTAAGGATATCTTCCCCGGAACCAACACCACCATTGGTATTGTGGCCACCAATATCCCGCTTACTAAAACCCAGCTAAAAAAAGTTGCCCAGATGGCTCATGACGGAATGGCAAGGGTCATCAGCCCGGCCCATACTATGTATGACGGGGATACAATATTCGCAGTTTCTGTTCCGGTGCAAAAGGGTGTTCCGGAGGCTGCATCGGCTGATTCGGTGAATTTAGCAGGCACGGCTGCAGCCGAGGTTATGGCAAGGGCAATTATTAACGCTGTGAAGCAGGCGAAGTCTGTCAGAGACTGTCCGGCAGCATCAGACTGGAAGAAATAAAATAAGGTCAGGGCTGGGGTCGGACATTGTAAATCCAACTTCACTATTTAAAATGACAAAATAATATTTTTTAAATCCATTAGTTTTGTTCTTAGAGGGTTCTTTTTTATGGTAAAAAAATGTTTTTAAGGATTTTAATACCGAAGATTGCCCTTGATTCATGTTGAATCTATCTCGATAAATTCAAAGCCTGAATTAAGAGCGTTAAACTTTTCCGGATTCCAGGGACTGCATGCCTAATTCTTAAGCACTTTTACAGGGGCAACCTTTTACTTAACACAAAGGGGGGCTGGTGAAACATAAATATAATTTTCTAATATCGGTTATCTGCATTGTTCTTTTAAGCCGGTGAGTTTTCTTACTTGTAGATGGTTGATGATATGGTCATGGTTCACCCGGATATCTTCGAAGAATATGATGATGAAATAGAGCAGTATTGAAGTTCTGCTCGAAAGGAGCGCCGTACTTCAGAGCAGCCTTGCAGCTTTGAGGACCATAACGCCAGTGGCGTTATTTGAAGAGTGCTGTGCTTGAAGCAAAAGCGTAATGCTTGTGGTCCGTTGTCCGTTGCAAACTCCAAAAATTAAATCTGTTTTCACTTGATGCAAAGCCAAAAGCATAAAAGGCGGAGCATCAGATCGAATCTATATTCTCCTCAAAAATTTGCAAACATGGTATCCTTACGCTTTTTCATTTCATTCTTATTTTACATTTATTTGATCGGTAGGAAAACCGCAGTTTTTCAGCAATTCCTGGATAATTTTCTTAAAGTTGATTCTATTATTGAAATGTGTCTATAATATACAGTTTTACTGGACACCAGTTTTGAAAGTTCAGTGCTTAAATTTACCCGTCAGAAAAGGATAGTCATAATATGAACAGCTTAAATGGTCTTCAGACGTATATTAAAATCAGGACCCCCGAAGAAATTTTGGAAGCACTTAATCTACGCATGTCATCACAAAAAATATCAAGTCATGAATATTATATTATCAATCAGAATGATAGAACCTGTGTTATTACAAATGTTCCAAAAACATTATATGATAAAGTTGAATTGAGGAAGTATGAACCGCCTGCGAAGGTTGACAGGGATGCCAATGCTGTAATTACATCATTAAAAAATAATATTAGAAGATATTACCGTAAGACGCAGGGGTTTGATGAGTTTGCAAACGGGAAAGCGTTTCAGCTGAACCAGTCCTATCATAACAGTAAGGGGGTTTATTATATTGTTAACCCATTAAAAAATGTCATGAGTTTGAGAAATGAGCCAAAGATCGTTTTGGGATATGTGATAAATAAGAATCCTTCCGGGATCGTCATTAATGATAAAGTTATTAAAAATGACTCAATAACCTTAATTGAGTGGCAGGCTTGGAATTACATCGAAAACCTGTTGGTAGACATCTCCGGGTTTAGTGACGAGGGGAAAAAAAGGTTTGATAATAATTTCACTTCATGGGGGAAAGTAGATGATCACGTTTTTATTAATCCCCCGGATGAAACGGAATATTGGGGCATAGATTTTAGTAATTTTAATAAATTTGCAAAAGAGTTTGAACTGCATTTTGCAAGTCTATAGCAGAACTCGTAAATTGTTAGTACGATTTGTGAAGCTCTTCGCACACAGTGCGAGGCTTCTCGGTAATTAAGTCTGATTTCATGGCTGATGTCGCTTAGTCTTTCCCTGCGGTGAGTGCTAATGCGATACAAACCGGTCAGTATCCCCGATGAATCGGGATCTTTGTTTCACTCCGAATAGGATCCAGTATCAAGCCTTTCTCTCTTCCATCCAGCATCAGGTTTTAGGTCATTAGTTATTAACTGAAGTTCCTCCCTTGACGAATGGTGTATTATAGGTGAAAAATAAGAGGTATTGTTTGGGGAACTGAAAAACATTAAACAGGGTTTTTTTATTTTATGTTTTAACAATAAATCATAAATAAGTGCCATTTGAAGAAAGGGGTTATATTATGACAAAAAAGATATTTCCAATTATTTTATTAGTACTGGCAGGTGTTCTTTTCTTTTCCATGTCTTCTTTTGCTCAACTGGATGCTTTGAGAAAAAACCTGGGTAAGCTTGTTGAAGATCCAATGGGGGCAGTCAAGAAAACATCTTTAAGCGATATCGAGATCGGCCAGGGACTGAAAGAAGCGCTTAAGGTGGGAATCACCAAGGCGGTCAAATCAGTGAGTAAAGCCGGCGGATACTTGGACAATGCGGATATCAAGATCCCGTTGCCTGAAAAACTGCAGATGATGGATTTTGCTGTCGCAAGGTCGGAATGGGGCATCTGGTTGATGACTTTGTGTTGAGTATGAACCGGGCCGCTGAATCGGCTGCTCCGTCTGCCCTGGATATATTTTTGGAAGCATTGACGGCTATGAATATTGAGGACGTCCAGAATGTTTACAGGGGGGGGGACACCGCGGCAACCGGATATTTCAAGGAAAAGACCTATGATAAGCTGTCCACGGCTTTTCAGCCCCCGGTTGACAAGGCTTTGAAAGCGTATGATGTGACCGACAAGTTTAATACTCTGATGGATAAAGGCAAGTCCATTCCCTTTGTCGGGTCTGTGAATACGCTCAGTCCGGATGAGTATGTTATCCAAAAAGCACTGGACGGTCTATTTTTTATTCTAGGACAGCAGGAGGCAAAAATCCGGCAGGATCCTGCAGCCCGGGTAACGGATATTTTAAAAAAGGTGTTTGAGTAAAAATCGCAGCACTATTTGTTCGTGGTCAAAGGCAGTTAGTCATTCGACGCTGCTCATGACAGGCGGCTAACAGCCTAACGCTTGATGCTGGATGAACACTCATAACCGTCCGTTGTAGTTTACTGAAATCCCGATTTATCGGGGCTTCGCTCCCCGCGACAAGCTCGGGACAGGCAAGACGCTGAGTTCGCAGAGAAATATGTTGCTAAAACCAAAAAGCAGTCCTTTGCGTCCTGCGCGGCACTTTGTCGAAATGACAACCAAAAATTGACCCACGGTGATAACCGAATTTTGACCCACCTTAGGTTATTGTCAAAACATCCTTCAGATGCAAAACTTGATCTTCAATTGTTGTCGATATAGTTACCGGGGATA